>Ga0209367_1012824_pt1 | contig 10890 bp, 3 predicted proteins | sample WorMetLIZISLAND2_FD_187412 | JGI IMG/M metagenome (GOLD analysis project Ga0209367, IMG submission 187412) | Marine gutless worms symbiont microbial communities from Max Planck institute for Marine Microbiology, Germany - Olavius geniculatus... ... | reverse complement strand
GACTCGGACAACGTGCTCGAAGGCGACCGCGGCAAGGTTGCGCAGGTTGACCAGCGCCTCGACGTCATCCGGCAGCGACTCTTCAGCGCTCGAACCAAATTTCTGGACGTGCTCAACGTACGCAGGACGACAGATCATCTGATCCATCAGCCCCTTGATCAGTAGCGACATCTCCGGACACAGAAGATTCATCCAGTGCTTACGAATCGTCGTATTGGCCGACATGCCGGCGTACTTTGCCCAGAACTTGCAAGCCATGGTTGCGATTTCGACGTGTTCGCACGAGACTAGCTGCACGAGGTAGTGCATGGCCGGACCGAAGGATTCATCGACGAGTTTTTTCGGCGAGACATCGAGAATGACGGAGATAGCATTAACGATCTGGCGATGGAAGTGCTCCTGGTCGGCGGCTCCGCTGACTGGCTGCGTCAGAACTGAGCTGGATCTTAGACGCTGACATAAGTCCGGCACGTGGTTGAACATCGCCGCGTTACCGGCTCGGATCTGCGCCAGCACGGCGTACAGGGACGTCGCTCGACACTCGGCGTCGGCCTGCGTGTCGTCGAACTTTGCCAGACATCGCTGAGCCAGGTCTTCCGTCGCCTGCCGGTCGAGCGCCGTGTCCTGCAGCTTCAGGTCCAGCAACGAGTCGACGAACTTCATCGAGTCGTCTTTGTCGCTTGTCAGTTGTTTTTCCGCCGCACTCATTATTACTGCTTAGAGATGCAGAGACGTATAGAGGCGCTAAACATGCAGTAGGCCTAATCTTTAAAAGCGATTTTAATGTGACGTCTTATTATCAGAAAGAGTCGCGTAGGCCTGTTACAGTAATCTGCTATCTAAAATAAAACGTAAGTCTATCTGAATTCTGAAGTACGCGCGACGTTTTCGTGGCGTTGCCATAGATACAGCCATTGTCATGCACTTAAAAATGTAGCGTCATAATTAATAAACACAACCGGAATTAAATGATAAGATTTGCTTACTCACTCACTTAGTCTATTTGGCGACCTATACTGCTTCACTGGAACAGCGCAGTATAACTTCGTTGCAATCAAGCCTAATGAGTGATTGTCCGATACATTAGCATGCACAGATTGCTTATTATTACATTACTGAGTTCTTGCCACTGAGATGAAAACAAAGATGCCACAACATAGTGCCAACATAATATGCGGCGTACGTCCTGCAGTTGTCGAGCAGGTCATGCAGAAGATATGAGGCGCCGAATGAATGTACAGTATACAGTGTGTGTCCACAAAAAGTGACCCTTTAAACTCTTAAAATAAAAATTACGGACATGCACGGAATGAAAAAAAATTTCACACACACAATGTGACAACGTCACAACGATTTGAGTCATCGACACAAAATTTCACAGGAATCCTTCGACTTGTTTAAGATGTAGTTTTTTCGAATGAATGTGGTTTCGCGTGTGTGTAAAACTTCATTCCATTATAGGCGCAAGTTTGCGTTTGTTGTTGCTAAAATGCTAAATGTTTTAGGGGACAACTTTTTGGACACACTATAGTCTATAGTACTAGGTATACAGGGTGGGCCAAAAAATTTTTTAACTTGTTTTTGTCTGAACTTTGTCACATCTTTACCAAATTTGATAATTTTTGGCATACGGATAGTCTAGACGGCAGAATTATGTGAAGTGCATTCATTTTCACCTCACCAAATTTATGTCAGCGTACTACCGTGTAAAACGCAGATGCTTCAAATTGTTGCATAAAGCTGAGTTGTCTTAATTGTTGACTTAATTAAACACACAATAAACTAACATGTGATTTCCTAGCAGAATTATACATTTATGTAACAACTTGCTTTCAAATTATCCGAATTTATGCCCATAGTGTGTCCCACATACGTATACACAATGGTTTGGACGCGAAGCCACTGGCTGAATAACGGCATTAAGGATCAACTGATCACACTGCACTCACTCATGGATCGGGGGCCTAGATGTGTTTTGAGATCATTAATCAGCTATTTTGCTGTCTCCTGTTTTCAGCGTAAAGCATTAAATACCACAAAATTATTAAATCACGTGGCACTTTCTGTCGAATTACTAATGAAAAAGTGAGCAATCTACACTGTGTCCGGAAAAAAGTAACCCCCTAGACATCGTACAATAAAAATGTCAAATCTAAACAAATTCAAATAAAGTTCCGTAAAATTAATTCTTAATAAATTATTTAAAAAGATCACCAAATTTAGTTTAAAAATATTATTTCTGAGCGGAGTTACGAATTGTTAAATATCTATAACAAAATATCACCGTTACCAATATGGCGTTAAATAAGTAAACCCTGCGGTTAATGTACATTTTCATAACTCTAACAAAAAAACACCCGATTCTTTCAACATTCCATATCAACAATGCATTAAAAATTGCATTATTTATTGGCAACCAAAGTGCAAAATTTCTAGTAAATCTGCCAAAGCAAACAATAGTTACAGCAACTTTTGTGAAGTCACCCCCGAAACACTTCAATTTCAGGTCTTTTGTGTCTGACGTAATCCACAAAAACCGGAAACTGAAGTGTTTTGGAGTCACCTCACACAAACCACTGTAACTACATATTGTTCACTTCAACGGATTTAAATGAAATTTGGCATTTTGATTGCCAATTGGTGGCGCGTTTTCGACGCATAATTTCGCTAAAATTGGATGTTTTTAAAGTTACAAAATTGTATAGTAACCGCTGCGTTTACTTATGCAACGCCATATTGGTAATGGAGATATTTTGTTATCGATATTCAATACTTAATAACTCCGCTCTAAAATAATATTTTAAAACAAAGTTTAGTGATCTTTCCAGTAATTTATTGCGGATTAATCGTAATAGATTTTATTTACATTCGTTCAGATTTGACATTTTATTGTACGATGTCTAGGGGGTTACTTTTTTCCGGACGCAGTGTAATGCTGATAATCAAAGCATAAGCTGTAACAATTTGGCGCGTCTGCGTTTTACATGGTAGTGCGTTAACATAAATTAGGTGAGGTGGAAAATGAATGCACCTCGCATAATTTTATCCTCTCTGGCCATCTGTACGCCAAAAATTATCTAATTTGGTAGCCTAGAGATTAGACGAAGTTCAGACAAAAACAAGTTGGGAAATTTTTTTGCCAGACCTGGTGATTATTGTTCAACTTTTGTTTTTTTCGTGAATCGTGGTGCCGAAGAAAATAAAAAATGTAAGCAAAGACACAATGAATGTCATCAAGAGCGTAAACCTCCGTGAATACTATGTCAATTTTTTTTGTTGTGTTCGCCATGTGACAGCACTACCAAAATCTTATCACCTCTAATGTGACATTTTGAAGTTTGGTCTAACGGGTTCTTTCAATGGCGACCCATCCCAATTAAAAGCACATCCATAAGAATGTTCCTATAAACTGGACGGTAGGCCTATTATAAAAATGTCTTAAACCGAGTCTGTTCACAGCTAACAGACAATGAACGCATTTCTACGCGCAACGCGTTATATATGTGCTAATGCGTATTAGTAATTCTGTTCGTCCGTTTCTGTCGGTCTGTCCGTCACTCACGACCCGGTACCGATTGAACTAATTCAAGTCCAGGACTCGAGGTTTTCAGCACAAGATAGCCTGTCTCTAGTTTTTGCGAGCAAATTTTTTTGCCGCTGGGTTAAGGGATTCTCCTCGAATGATATCAAAGAGTACATGATAGGCCTACCGCTTAAAATCGTCATTTTACCGCTATATTGACTCGTCTTCTATAGCGTGAAACGGTTGCAGGTAGAAACAGACTTAGCTGCATAACAAGTACTGCTGACGAGCTTTCCGGATGTATTAAGTACTGACACTGATGACCTTGAACGACTTTGAACCCCCTAAATAAAAGGCTTAAGTGAGTTTTTCTCGATTTCAACCTGCGTTATTTCAAACGTGAATTGCGCCAAAATGGCTGAAGATAGACCAAGACAACCTGCGTATAAAATTTTCACCATCAAATGTGGAGTTCTCCTCGCGAGGGCATTAGGCCCCTACACTTGTTTTATGTGCCCCTTTAAAACCTGCGATTTCTGCTACTGTCGAATGTCGACTAATCCAGCATGAAAACGGTTGCAGATATGCAAAGACTTGCTGCGTATCATAACAAGCACTGCTAACAACCTTTCCAGAGTACCAACATCGACGACTTTGAACGACCTTGAAATCCAAAAAGGGGATTTAGTAAATTTTTTTCCACTTCATGTTACGATGCACATTTAAAAAGTAAATTTTGGTCAACATTACTGCACATATAGACCGTGACAACCTGCGTCGCGCGTCTCATGAGCATTAGCTTGGATTTTTCGCCACCCAATACCTATGCTAGGCCTATATGACTGGGCCGGTCGTCCTCAAACTGCGGGCAAGCAGGGCATTGACAAGCGGCCATTGTGCGCCTATCTATTTCCAGCAGTGAAGGCCAGCTGCTAGTCAGTATGTTCGCACACTGGCAGCTCGGTTTACGCTCGTAGAGTTCTGCACGTACAGAGCCTGCTTGCGGCAACTCGTAGGCCTGCCTGGCCGACGGACAGACTGACACCGGTGCTCGGCCCAATGGCTCATGCATAGCGGCATATCGTATGCACACACGGCGAGGTGAAGTGAATTCTGCCGACCGAACGCTCCGCTCCGCTAGTGTTAATATCGCTGGACCCGGCGCCTCCGTCATTGCCAGACGAGCTGTTGAGACTACAGTGAACTCAGAACTCAGAACTGTTGGTCATTGACGCTATCGAGGTTCAGACGCTGACGCAGACGCTGCTGCCGATCATAGACGGTCCGGAGAAGGCGAACCGTTCAAATCAGCTTGGCAAGTATCAGTCGTGCTTCGTGTGTTCGATCATCTGCTATCATTCAGTCAGTCAATTAATTTTTTAAAAACCTTAAAATGTTTGCTTATGGTGTGTGGAGCCTATTCAGCAATAGATGAAAACGTTTGGTATGACACAAACAAGCGGTCAAGAAGTATGTATTACAGAACAAAACAAGAAGCCCAGCTACTGTTATGATAGCCGACCGTACTAGTTGTCAGTGACCTTCAAGGTCGTCCAAGGTCGATGATTTTCATTTCATTTGAAAGACCGTATGTTATTTCCTATTAGTGACTTTGACCGTATCTCTCACCGTTTCCGAGATATGGCCAGTTTTCCGTTCAAAAATGCACATTTTCCTATACCCCTTCGCCATTAAACCCAATTTGAAATTAATGTTTCTCTTGCACTAGGTGGCTGAAATTTTGCATGCCCGAGTTTAACACACATGGCTAATTATTCGTGTAAAACGTTTTCCCCTACGACCTAAAGCTTAGCCACAATACATTAGGGACAGACGGACAGACGGACGACGACAACCATGCCAATAGCTTGACCGTTACTTAAGTACGGTCGGCTAAAAATCGTCGCCCTGCATGGGAGCTGGGATATCCAGGCCCTCTTTCACCGATATTAGGCCCTGTCCGTAAAATGCGCCCTCGCATGAATTTTCTGACATTAGACTATTTACAACAACTTGCATGAATTCAGCGCTTACAAATGTAGGCCAACGCACTTTTGCTGCTGCTGTTACCTGATTTGAGATGTATATTATAGTTCAGCTAAAACCGGTCATGTGCGGAGGATGGTCTTGGAAAAGTAACGGAATTAGAAGAGTAGAATGAGAAGAAGTTGAAAGAAATTGCTAATGCTGCAGATACAGAAGGAATGTAGGAAAAGCGGGAAAACGTTCATGGTGGCATGTTTAATTCTAAACAATGGGAAATGAACGTAACCGACCCCGCCAGCTATTTTGGACATAGGACTGAAACGGTGAAACACGAGACTTCCAGTCCCAGCAGATACAGAACTAGCTTATAGGACTAGACAGGAGAAGGTTAGCTCACGCAGGCCGCGTCTGATAGCCATGCATATTATTGGTGTAAACTGGCTTATGGTAGCCGCGGACTCGTCTGCCGCTTCCATAAAACACTGATATGATCGACTTTGTGGAAAGCATCGCTGTGCTGCCGTCTTGAGTTCTGAGATATCAGTAATGGCTGCTGTATATCTAGCAAACTGTGTATCTAGCTACTGTCTATGCTGTATTAGGCCTGTGTCGTGTACCTTATATACCTGAAGCTCGAGGAATGCTGTGCTTACTCAGTCGTGCTAAGAATGCGCATACTCGGTACCGGTATCTATATGCACCAGGTACCAGGTGTATAGACAGCTCAAAGATACGCACGTCTTCAGTGTTGCGATTTACAAATATCAACATCAATGTGTTTTTGTTCCATAAACTTAGCGATTTCGTTATTTTTAGCTTAGTGGAAATAAAGGAGTGGGGACGTATAAACTATAGTCGTATATTTTATGCGTTCACCTGCGGTCGTCGTTTTGCATTCCACCCACGCATAGGCCTAGAGGCCACGCATAGAGGCTTTGTTATTGCATGCTTAGGTCCTGTAGAATAAATAGACTAGAGCGTTGCTGAGTTCATACAAGCTACATGTACAATGTAGTAACTTTTCCTTTACTTGGGGAGACGTGACCCATGAATACAGTGTTACTTCGTGGATTACTTAAGTGTCCCTGCTAAATGGCATTTCATTCCGTCCAGAGTACAGAAGCCGTGGCAGACGGACGGACAGACCACGCCACGGTAATATCTGTTGCAATAGCCGGCAGCAATGCCGCTTAATAATTGTTATTATTTGCGCAGTTTGTTGAAAACAAGGCGAGGTTTGAGAGAAGGAGCAGGTTAGGTTTAAACCACCAGCTACAGAACTTGGCATCGTACTCGTATATCGGCTGTCAACAGAATCACGCAATGCCGTCACTTTACGGCGGCATTTAGCCAATAATGTCAGGGGAAGGGGAGCCGCAATGTGAATGAAACATCGCCTTTCATTTACTGAACTAATGACATCACCATCATGCCAACTACCTGCCAGTGACGAGGTTTATCACGCGTCATAGTGACAGTGCTTATCAATAGGCAGGCTCGATGCAAGCACGTTTAACTGGATGTCTAAAGTTGTACTCAAAGCGACAGAAATTAAATAAAATGAAAGCTGCATCGAGCGGCTTTCATTTATACGCACGAAAGCAGCTATACTGCTTTCAGCGCGTCCTAGCCATCGCAATTCTGTCTGTCTGTCCGTCTGTCACAACGCGGTACCGATCGGAGCTCAGGTGAGATAGAGACTTCTGGTTTTCACCGTGCGATAGCTTAGAGTCTCTAGTATTTTGTAACAAAATTTCATGCCACTGGGTGAAAGGGGTCCTCACGAATGAGGGGAGAAAAAGGAGCACCCCTTTTTAAAAAGCGTTATTTTACCGTTATTGGCTCGTCTAATGTGAAAATGGCTGCAGATAGGCACAGACATGCTGCTTATCATAACAAGCACTGGCGACGAGCTTCTTAGAAATGTCAACATCGATGACCTTGAATGACCTTGAATTCCCAAAATAGGGAATTTCGGTGAATTTTTCGCCATTTCGGGCTGCGATACGCATTTCAAGAGTGAATTGCGCCGAAATGGCTAAAGATAGACCAACACAACCTGCGTATGAAATTTCCAGCGTTGAACGCAGATTTTAGTCCGGACCCTCTAGGTTCAAGGAGGCCTGCGCACGCGGGTGTCAAAGAGAGGTTCCTCTCTTAAAAGTGGTTATTTATCCGCTGCTGGTTTGTCTAACGTGAAAATGGTTGCAGATAGGCACATATATGCTGCTAAACATAACAAGCACTGGCGACGAGCTTCTTAGGATTGTTAACATTGATGACCTTGATTGACCTTGAACACTAAAAATAGGGGTTTTTAGTGATTTTTTGGCGATTTTTGCTGCAAAAGAGTGAATTGTGATGATAGGCTCTCGCGCGTCTCATGAGCATTAGCTCAGATCTCTTGTTTCATTTCGTTTCAGTTCAGTTCAGTACATTTCTGTCGCTCTGTGCACGCTTTAACGCTCGCACTTGAGCAGGACCACCGGCGAGGCGACGCACTGCCGACATGCGGCTGTCCATTTGCTATTCGCATGCCGCCACTTACTTATTTATAACTTCAATACTTGTGAGTTGCACGTAGGTCTAACAGTGAGTAATAGTAACAAGTAGCCTATACGTATACCAGAGCAATTCATTAAACCGTGGAATTACTGATCGATTCTGCCACCTGGTGAATGATTTTTTTTCATAATTTGGAAGCAATTGCATGTTTTGGGCGGTGGCTCGATCCCCAAACCTCCCCTTCCGCTGAAGGGTCAGTGACTCCTATTTGACACAATCTGCATGTCATTGAAGCCCGCTAGTGCTCCTGCCAAATAGCATCTAAATCCGTCGAACAGTTTAAGCAGAGTGCACGAATGTGACAGACGACGGACTGACGGACGGAGAAATGTGTAGCAACAGGCGGGATCGCGTGCGCTGCAAGACTCGATTCCGCCTAACAACTAGGCCCATATACACAGGTAAGGTGAATGAACGTATAATATATGCAGTAGCGTCTGCATGCGGTGCGGTGCAGTGCGTCGTTATTATGAACTGCGTAATAACAGGTGAGGGTTGTATAGGAGGCGCTTAGCTAAGATGAACGGTGCATGGGGCTGCACGGATCAGCGAATCTCAGTCACGACAGTTGTCTGGCGTGAGTCGACTCGAGGCTACTGAGGACAAGACTGTGCGGTGTGCTGTGACTGACGGCTGTAGTTTACAGCATACACATTCTGACATGATGAATGATCGATCGCTGTCATCTGGTCGTGTTGAGACTTGCATCTTGCCGCATGAGCATACCTGGCGTAGCCGCGTAGTACAGGCAGATATCGACCATCGGCGCCCGTAGCCCGTCAGTCAAGTGTGCTAAAAATAATAATAAAATAAGGAAGTCGAGAAAGTAGAACCAGCAAATGCTTTTCAGATGACATGTGTAGAGCGTAGACCTAGAGACTGTTTAAGCTGCAAAATTTGTTATGAAAAAAAACAGCAAAATCTCACCACATATCTGAAAACCTATAGGAGGTTGTTTTCGTAGTGGTCTGTGCGTCTCTCTGTGCGCAAAATACGTTTAAAATCTCAAAAAGTTACTACGTCGGTGACATATCGAAGTAGCGTAAGTTTGGGCCCAACTGCAGCCTAACCTAATTCATAGGCTATACTATTGAGTCGGGCTGTATATAATATTTTTGGCTAGACCGTTGCATGATGCTTGGGGACGTCGATTCGTCCACGTTTAGTAAATGACGACGGCGAGGAAATTAGACGTAATATGTGCACTAACTCATGTTAGTATGACTGATGTTCCCCGCAGTCTGTCGACATTAAACAGAACTCTGCTTCGCTCGCTGCTGTAGGCCTATAGCTGCAGCACACTCGACCGTTCACGTTGTCTGTTATTCTGTTGCCATGTCGCCCTATAAAGCAGCATAATTGGTCAAAAGACGTCGACTTATAAGCTTGAAATGATTGAATCAAGTAAGGGCGGGCCGCATATCATGGGTGCCGCACATCTTCATTTTTATGCATCCGTACTAGTAGGCATAGAAAAAAAACTAAAATTAGCGTGAACTTTCTCCAGAGCAGGCTTAAGCGGTGTGCCAATTATTGTCAGCCCAGGAGGTTAAAGGTGCAGGGTTAGAGTTGGGGATAGGCCTAGGGTTGCGCAGTTCTAAGCGAATGGCATTGTGTGAACATGTTTTTCTATTCCACTGAAGTGTGTTTTGATGCTGCGCGTATGTACAGATTGATTGGTCTGTGCAGCGATGGCAGCGAGCACGAGCTCGTATCGTCGAACGACGACCGTGAGGTCCTCCACAGCGGCTGATCGTGACGGTGATGATGCTGCTCTGAGGAACAAGTTAGAACAGGCTCGCCAGCAGAGGACGGCGTTCTACCGGCGGCTTGCTGACACTGGTTCCCGTGCCCAGGCGGCGGCAGCTGATGACGCCGCTCGACTCGACATGGATCTAGATTCCACCACGGAGACTTGGACGAGACGCCGAGGTCAGAGGCTGGACACGTCATCACCGTCACCGCACTCTGAAGTCATGTTCTACGCGTCGTCAGCGCAGCCGTCACTCGTCGACCAACTGCCTGAACCGCGCAGCAGGTAAGGCCGACTACTCAAACTCCACTTGCTTGGATTTGGTGCTTTGGGTCTATTGTAGAACGTGCTGTGCAATAAATCCGGAATAAATATGCAACCAAAATCCTCATCAAGTTACGTATCTTGTTGCCCAGCATATTCACAGCAAATCGAAGGTTCGATCCACTTACCATTTTTGAATGTAGGATTCGATCTGTTTGAATGTCAGTATTGGATGTGTTCGTGAACAGCTGGCGGTATTACACGTCGTACGACAATGGTGAGTGGCGCCGCCACGCGACTCCGATGTACAAAGCCGATGCCGAGCAGGACGTGGGTATTGCCAGCAAGTTGGCCGAGCGGCGGTCAGCCAGCATGACGTCAGGACTAACCACTCATGACGACATCATTGACATCGAGGAAGTTGAGAGTGGCACGGGCTCGACTCATTCCAGACCAAGCTCGGCACTGAGTCGTCCTCAACGACTGCGTGGTACTGCGTGTCTGACGCGAGATCTGCCGCCAGCTTCCCGCACTGCAGCCGACACCGACACCGGACCCACCACGGTCGGATCGCTTGTGCACGCTGTAGGAGGACTAGTTTAATTTTAGTCTACGTTGTGCGAAGTATTCGTTGCAATTTGCGATGACGCTTGATTTGTAAAACACTGGTCATTACAGACATCCCATATCTTATTGAATATTTTTACGCGCGAAAGCAGGTACTGCTATAGCGCGTCTTAGCTATCGCAATTCTGTCCGTCCGTCCGTCTGTCCGTCCGTCTGTCACACGGGTGGATCA
>Ga0209367_1012822_pt1 | contig 10890 bp, 6 predicted proteins | sample WorMetLIZISLAND2_FD_187412 | JGI IMG/M metagenome (GOLD analysis project Ga0209367, IMG submission 187412) | Marine gutless worms symbiont microbial communities from Max Planck institute for Marine Microbiology, Germany - Olavius geniculatus... ... | reverse complement strand
GGTCATCCACGGTCATTGAATTCGGTGGCAATCGAAAGCCAATATACGATTTCCTATTAGTGATTAATAGTAACCTAAGCCCTATCTCGCACCGTTACTGAGACACAGCGAGTTTTTGGCCGAAAATCGCAAATTTTGACCACCCCCTCTCATTTAGGGCCCTCGTTCGGGGTGACCCCTTTCGAATTTATGGAAAAGCTTTACGGTTCCTGAAACTAGAGTCTTCCGGGCAGCCGATGGTGAAGATTTGGTGATCCTAGCTTGGACCGTTTTTGCCTGATCCACCCCTGTGACAGACAGACGGACAGACAGACAGACGGACGGACGGACGGACGGACGGACAGAATTGCGATGGCTAAGACGCGCTGAAAGCAGAGCTGCTTTCGCGCGTAAAAAGTATCAGGTATTACTGAGATAAGTTTCAGGCTAATATTAAATTTCCGATAACACGCATATGTGTTCGATAACAGGGATAACGAATTAACGACAATTATAAGTTTGCTGAAATTCATGATGCATAAATTGTGACTAATTGTGACTAAGCTGTGACTAACTAAAAAAATTCTAATTAATTAAAACTAAAAAATGCCAATTAATTAAAAGTAGGATTATCTTCAACAAAGCTAATTAATTTATATAATTAAAATAAAAAATTGCTGTGTTATGAAAAAAACATAATATATAAAACGTTGCAAACGGCAAAGTACAAAAACCTGACTTTTTTACGTAACGTAACGTATCGACAGTGTTTTCCCATTCATCAAAATAGTGTCAAGTCAACTTGGTTCTACATACATAAGTAAGCAAATTGAAATCCAAAAAAACCATTACCTTTGCATCAGTATCAGCTAAACCTTGCCTGCAAATATTTGACATTATCGTAAATTTCCACCGACTGTTGAGCAGTAAAAACATTGGAAAAACCGCATTTGCAGACTTTTATATAGGCCGCCTTTGTGTAGTAACGAGAGGCCTTGTTTTCGATTTTTAAATTTTTTATTTTCCACTTCTCTTTCGAAACCGGATGGCGGACAAGACCAAAATCGTGGGAAACGACCCTTACCTGGTAGAATTGAGGCCAAATTTCCGCGAGATTCGTTGAGGGAATTAGGAGGGAGGGAGAAGCATTTTAGATTTCCCTTACGGCGATGGGCGGCCTCGCGTTGGGCCCTGCCCAAATTTCTCGTTATAACAGTTGCTGACCATCATGGTTTTAGGAATGTAGAGCATTCCGGAAGTGTAGCGCTTCTCCTTGGAGTAATCGTACGGGCGCGGGGGTCGCAGCGGCTTGCTCAGTACCGCATTTGTTCTCTTCTCTTTCAGCAGCTTCTGATACAGGTCGTACTGCATTGCGCGCCAGTCCGCCTGCCGTTGTTCATGCAGTGTCGCCTGACACAACAAGTAATCCAAGCAATGCTCACGTGACGCGTGACAGCAACGGTGCTGCCACCTGGGAAATCAGCGTACAACGTGCAATAACGTAATAATGTCGTGCTTCATCGCACGCCGGCCGGTGCTCCTTCAAACCCACACACAGCGGTCAGGGTATAGGGTTTAAGGGATGGGGGAGCTTTACGTCATTTTCTCCCCCCTTCTCCTGCCATTTCTTTCGTTCTTTTCCCTTTTTACTTCTCTTTTCTCATCCCTTTCCGTTTCTCTCCCCTCCGCTTAGACGTAGGCCCCCTTAAATACAGCTAAGAGATCTGGAGAAGCACTGTAAGCGCCCCTAGAAGGGTCTGGGACAGAGCTCCAGCGAAAACCAAATTTGGTGCACTTTAGGCTTAGAATCTGTCGTCTCTTGGCACCAATTTGACGAATTTTCACGAGGGTTATTGACCACAAGTGAAGAAACTGTGCAAATAAAATGAAAAAAGAAAATAGGGAAAAGCAGTGCCCCCACGTTCACCCTCACTTTGACCACCGCGCATGCACACTGCCAATAGGCCTAAGTAAGTAACAGCCTGATCTGCGGCAAATGTGACGCAACATTTATTGTTCAGCATAGCCCAATGAAACGCTAAATGGGATTAGGCCCTACAGTAATTTATACAAACAGGTTGACAGAAAAAAGATATAAGTTGATAAAAAAAACTTTAAAAACACAAAAAGAGTGGCAAATTCACATTAGACTTATTTGTATTGTTTATATAAGAAAAACAATAGTATGAAATTAAATTACTCTATTTTGTAATAATTAGTAAACAGATATTTTGACCGAGACCAATGCACTCAACCTCAGATTCGCGAGCGCAGAGCCAGATTTGAACAACTTTATTTAGTTCACCATTTGGTAGACTAGAAACAGATTTGGGAGAACATTATTGAACTTATGTACGGTAATCACTGTTTATTCTATAATCTAAATTAGGAACACAAAGTTACACCAACAAAAATAAGTAGAAAAATAAAAAAAAACAAATTGATGGAAATGTGGATACATACTGGAGGACCGTAGTCGGTCATGTAGATGGTTTTCTTGACAGATTCGCATTCTTCCTTCTTCAGCGGGCGAGAACTCAAATTCTCTGTCTTAAGCTGCAGACAAAAGTCACATAGAGTAACGGTTTAAAATGCTGTAAAATTGTGTAAGAGGCTTAAAAGTACAAACTTTTAAGTGTTTGACATCGGTAAAACATGTGCGTAGCAACAACACTTTTACGCCAACAGTCGATCAAAAGAGATTAGGGCTATTTTAGCATATTTGGCCACGCTGTCACCTTGACTTCATTACCTATTGGTTGCAGTCTTCCCCAAGTTACACTAACACCTGGTAACAAAGTTTTCTGAAAGCCTCAGACATCGTGGAAACATCAAGGATGGACGAATGACACAGGAACATAATGCATCCATGGCAAATACCACTCCTTCGATGTTGTGGACTTGTTGGACCACAAGTCATACGACAAACCGTACATAGGCCTACAGCATAAAGTTAAAATATCTTTGTAAACTTCTTGTTATTTTGTGTAACTAAAATTTGCTGTAAACTTCCGAATTGTTGTTGCACATGCAGTTTCTTGTCACGCGACATAATGAAGGAAATCGACAATAACTCGACGTGAGTGGAGTTTGGCTTGACGGTGACGGAAACACAGAAATAAAATGGCAAGCTCATGAAGAGAAGCTATAGCTACAGACCGAGCGTGGAGCCTGGAATGCGTCCTTGTAGGTGGTCGCATCACCCAGCGGCCCGCACAGAAATAGAGTGTCTACCGTAGGCTTGAAGTTCGCCGGCGGCGCACGAAACGGCCTTTCCACGCAGTAGTGCTAGAAACAATGTCAAAAATAATGATGATGATGATATAAATGTTTATTCGTCGTGATTACAACCAACAACAATTAGCACGGCTATCGCTTAGTTGAAGATGACCAATTGACCATACTAATCAATAAGCCTCCTGTTTCCGTAAAATGTTGTTCTGACTTCAAAATTGCATACTAGATGAATAAAATATTGAAGAAATAAAAAGTAAATAACAGATAGCGAAATAAATACAACTTGAGTCGAAAAACAACACATTCCCATAAATATCAATAATATTATGGGAAAATATGTCCATATCTTCGCCCAAAATGGACAGAACGGTTTTTTTTACCGCATTATATAGTGCTTTATACCCCAGTAACTGTGGAGCCACTGCAGCGACAAATCAACACAAACAGCAGGGTTGATAAAAATCACGATTTTTTAAATAAAAGCCGAAAGCATTAATCTTTTGAATTTAAATCAATTTTTTTGATTTAAATCGATTTTGATTAAATTTTTACACCACTCTATGCTATCTGTGATAACCAATGTGTTACCTCTATCTGTTAGTTTGTGGATGACAGTAATTGGCCTTGATTAAAGCTTCTTTTTTTTAAAAAATTACATGTGTTATTTTTATAGCAGCCTGGCAAATAACTATTTACAATTTCAACCTGGTGATGCATTCTAATGTTGGTGCATATTTATGAGGCTGCAATTTGTCAGACTTTTAAGGCAAACAGTAAACAGTGTTGAAGGCTATAACATTTCTGATACCTGTAAGCATGCTGATTGCTGAAAGTAACTACCAAAACAACATAAGCAATTAACAAGAGTCAAGGCCGAGTAATTGCTGATGTTAACTTTGATAAAGTGTATCAGGTTACGCTAACCTTAGCCTACCAGCACAGATATAATCAAAGTTTATAATGATAATCAATGATATCACATCTACTTAAAGCAACTGAAACAGGCATGTACGTCATGTTATAATTCTAGCTAGGTGGTTGTAAACGCGACGGCCTGAGCGGCGCCACCGTGAGGCGACGCGCCGGCTGTTCCCGTCTACACACCAAAACGCAAGTCCTCAGAACATCAAAGGTAACCACCGAAACGCAACACTACGAACAAAGTAAATTGAGTTAGCAAGCACTACAGTGCACTAAATACCAATAATAGATTGCAAACTGAAAACAGCCATCACATTTACACAAAAATTTGTAGTTTTATATTCAGTGATTTAAATCGTAACTTTTTATTGTTGATTTAAATCATGATTTAAACCGATTTAAGTCAATGATTTAAATCACTTGATTTAAATCGTATCAACCCTGGCAAACAGTGAGCTAGCAGCCTGATGTGGCGTTATAGCACCCGATAAAAAACTAGAAAAAGTGCCGGCCCAGTGTCAACATAGGCCTACTATACGGCCGTCCGCCTTGTGAAGTAAAAAACTGGCACACTGGTTAGTCAGTTACTGCTGCTCCGATAAACATCTGCGCAATTTTGGTGTTCTTGCACTATTTTGACATCAAGGACGGACCATACGGACAAACAGACAGACAGACGCGAATTGCGGCCTATGCACCTATTTGGATAGCCGGACAATAATGGCTAGGAAAGTGTGTCACTGTGTGTGTATTTTGACAACGCATGGCTGACCTCAGTGTATGTGGTTGGTCCACCGAACACGGGGACGTGTTTGTGGGTACTCCTACGACTAGCATGAGGACACTTGTGATACCTGAAACAAATCAATATCACGTTCTCTACTTTACCCTTAGAAATGAGCTTGCGAAAATCACAACAATAAACAAAGCGAAGTCATTTGCCACTGTAAGCTTACATGTCGGTTTGGCCACAACACCGCAATAGAGACTTTAACTGCAAATTTTGATCTATACCCTCATTACCCTGTCCCAAATCTTCCTTCCCCCTGGGGAAACCAGGTCCCTGTAAAAATCGTCCATATACGAGGGGCGTTCAAAAAGTTTTGCAAGTCGATATGTTAGACTGAAAAACTTTTCAAAATCTATATACCAATAAAACGTATATTTCTTTCTGACTCATGTGAGCTTAAAGCGGATGTGACGTCATTGTAACTTATGACGTCAAAAAGCATTTTATTTCTGTCTTTTCAGCCAGGCTTCCACCGCAGACTTGAATCATTCATTGTTTGGATACCGGACACCACAAAGAAAATTTTTCAAATTTAAAACAAGATAATACTTACTGTAAGTCAGATCTTTGCTGTAGGTATGGTGATCTTATTGTACGGAGCTAGAGTCACGAACACCTTACTGTGTAATTACAACTTGGAGATTGGATTGAAGTGCCGAATTTAAGGGGGGAGAGATCTGGGGGGTTCGCTCCCAGGGCGCCGCACACCAGGGCTTTTCAGATCGTACGTTGCAAACTTTGTTTAACCTTTCACAAAGACGATGGATATCACTAACTGTTAACTTTTAATAAATTTTTCTGACAAGGTCAACTCGTGATGTGACATCGTAACTGATCGAAGCATTCTTATTTGAGGCTGGCACAGATTTCGGCTACTAAATATTTATAATGACAAATAAGAAATTCATGAACGCAATTGTCAAGGCTTTCATAATATCACATGTCCCGGGGCCTCATATTGAAAGATCCGGCTGTGGGTTGGATAAATGGTGTGCAACATCTAGCCTAATTTCACGCTGTTTGCGGCTTTGCGCTAGCACTTCAAATCGTTCCTGTTTAACGCCCTATGATATGAAGTCATCCATTACAAAGACGTCAGATCCGCTTTTGGTTGATACGTGTTCGGAAGAAATATACATTTTATTGGTGTATAAAGTTTAAAAAGTTTTTTCAGTCTAACATATTAACTTGCAAAACTTTTTGAACGCCCCTCGTATTCCACACTATCCATCCCCTTCTCAGTTATACAATACCGGTACCGTAATCACAATCCTGGCCCACGCCGTCGCTAGGCCTATATCCTATACCAAAGAACGTGCTATATCATCCACAGTGAACTGACCTGAACCTAAAAACTGACCCAACGGTTCTAAACGTTCTAAACTTTTTGGCCTACTTACCCATCATGGCACGCTTGGCAAATGCATCTGGGCTCCGGCTGTGTTTCTCCAGCACAACAGCGGCAGCATGCTGGCGGGCGAAGATGATCTGCTTCGTTCGCCAACGACAGCATAATTCGTACTAACTAAAAGTAACCATACCCGATAAATAAATCTGTTCAGTCCGTGTTTATATTCACTACCACATGTGTCTTCTCCAATTCATTTTTGTGACGTCACTTCGTGCGCAATATTATGATGCGTAACTAATCAAGTAAGCAAATAGAACAGGTCACAATAAGTAAGATCGTGAGTAGTGATTGCAATCCCGGGATTGAATTCTCAATCCCGAGATCCGGGATTGAGAAATTTGTAATCCCGAGATCCCGTTTCGGTATTAGGCTTACAGAATGGTCGCTGTTTTTATTTGGTAGAAAGCAAAAGACACGCAATAGTAGTTGCAACAGATGTTATTCCGAACCAACGGTAAAACGCTGAAAAAGTCAAAGAACAGAAAACATAACGTGTTTAAGTTAACGACAACGACCATAGTTAATTTTCGGCCTGATGTAAACTCAGCCGAAAAACGAAACGACGCGAACGACGAACGAGAGGCATCCACTATACAACTGCGCGTTGGGACTGGGAGCAATAGTAACAGATAGCTATCCAGAAATGTGAAGTGGGGGGCTCCCCCCCCCTTCTTTTCCATTTTCTCCCCTGCTTTCCTCTTCCTTCTCTCTTTCCCTTCGCTTCCTCAGGTTAGATGTAAGACCACTAAAATCCAGCCAAGGGCCTGCATGGGGGGAGCGCTGTGAGCTGTCTGGAAGATTGGGGGGCTGGGCCTAGGCCACTAGTATGCGCTAGCTATCTATCACTATCGGGATTGACTGAGAAAATGCCGGACATGAAATTAACGGACCAAGTGACCGGGCATAAAGATGCAGGATATGTAATTGCCAAAGTGTAGGCTATACTACACTTTGTGTAATTGCAGAACAAGAAAGATATCGTATGAAATAGATTACACTACAATGCAATGTGCAAATGTTTTTTTTTCAAAACAGCGCAAGAACGAACACAAGTCGGAGCAGCAATAAGATACTCAGTTGCATATTATTACAACACAGTGTGAAATGCTTGACTGACAATAACGATCGAGTGTCACTTCGTAGTTTCGAGGCAGTAAAATAAATTTGATCAAAACGCCCTTCTGGAGCTACTTTCGTGTCTTGCAATTTCAGGTCCTGCACTTTCATGCCCAGCAAACTGGTCCGTCACTTTTATGTCCGTCATTTTCAGCTATAGCGCTCTCCACTACTGCTCGCAACGCAACGCAACGCAACGCGCAGCCGTAGTGCAAATAAGCCATAAGTCAGTAGACAGATTGAGTCAGACGTAAGACGCAGCGACAGCGGCAGTGGTTGGGCGGTACTGCTGCTGCTGTCGGTGAACCGCGTAACTGACGGTGGATGGACCCGGTACCTCGTCCTCGTGGTCAACGGCTGACTCAAACTGCCAGTCCGCAGGGGAATCACTGGCGTCCGGCTGAGCACGACGTCGCTTTATTGACGGCAAGTGCTGCACACGCACAGCACACATGGTTAATACGGCTGAGCCGGCTCTTCATAAGAAACCCTTTGCAGAGCTACGGAGCGTCACCTGCCATATGGGATTGCACAGTGTTATCTGCCACCCGACAAAGATAAACGTGCTCCGCCATAACCTAGCTAGTCCCGGCAGAATGAAAGGCTGATTTGACATTGGTGTTGGTTATAAAATTACCGAAATTGTTTACCTGTCCGCAGACGGTCACCCATCCAAGTACTAAGTACTTGATAATGACCTGACTGAGAGTTGAACCAACGACCTAGTGATCGCAAGTCCAATGTCCTACCGTTGCACTACCAAAAAAGCTACAATGATGCAAAAAAACAACTTGCAGTCAAGTTCATTCATTCCTTTCTTCCAGCATTTTTTTCAAAAAACACAACCACCTTATGAAAAGTGACCTTAAAGTAGGCTGTACAATACACATTACACATACAAACTGTTGTATGGGTTAGAAACACCAAGATGACACTCACAGCTGCCCATTTAAGCATACACCCATAGTAATGTTACAAAATTAACACGAACAGTAGCGCACAGATTAACACTGATCACCAGATGCGAAACACACTCACGCACAAAAGTTTAGTTCACGTTCAAGTCCAAGTGCAGTGGGTCTGAGTCCGAGTCATGAAAATATAACAGCGATGTAGGCCTAATACTCAAGTCCTGCACTGGACTCGAATTAAACCCGAGTCCTTATTTTTTGGTCTAAGAGACTTGACAAAATCAGTAAAAACTAAGGACCGACGTACCAGACGCATCCAGGATCCATACTTGGTCTCAGGGTGACACAGAGCATACACGACCCAGGTGACGAAGTAAATTAGCACCAGCAGTATGACCAGACTGAGAGCCATGCTTATCACTGCAGCACTGGACAGGCGTTCTCTATCCGCAGCCGAACCCAACTCACGGCAGTTCGACACAGCCTGCATACCGCCGTTCAGTGAATCAATCAACTAGACTGTCAGGTATCGCGTAAGGCTAAAACTGTCCGCGGTAGCCCCGTGGCATGCTGCGACAGCAATCACGTCAGCGTCGACCAATATCTATCGCCGTAGCTGGGCCAGATTGACAGCAAAGCCCTATGTCGCAATTGAAAAGTATCCGAAAATCCGGTCGTATGACCTTGATCTTTGATGTATGATTTTGAAATTCAACAGCACTCTTGCGGTTGTCAAGGCACATGTTCTTGCAAAATTTCATTAAACCAAGTACAGTGGTTCATGACTTATCGTGCTAGCAGTTAAAAAACAAACAAACTTAGCGATGATGCTAAAAACAATACTGCCGTCGCTATCAATCAGTCAGTCAATCAGAGTTGCGCATCCCAAGTCTCAACGTCACACATCAAATGCTACAGTTCGTGAGACGGGACAAATTACGTCAGTCACTGTTTTTGTCCCAACCTCGTCTACCAGAAAATGTTGACCGATTCTTTTTCCACACTATGTCGCCTCAATATTTTGACACAAAATGACAAAGGCTACTCACTGAAAGTGTCCCCATGCCCTGCCCCAATATCATAGCCCATTACATACGGTAGGCTGCATATACGAACGTGGTCATAAGCTTCCCCACTTGAACCTAGAAAAATACGTCGGTCCAGTGCCGACATAGCATATTGTGCGGCTGTCTGCATAGTTAGAACTGCACCTCGGAATGCTATTCCTAATGACAGAACTTTAAAAAGATTGGCATTCCACTTATTCCTGCCACGGGAAACGTTCATGCCAATTCCGTTTTTTTCTGCATTTTTTTCTTTTCAAGTCAAGAACACATAAGCGTACTACATCACAAAAAACGGGCAAAACCCGTACTGCGGTTTATTAGGAAGATCGCACAGTAAAGCTCTGTAAAAATCAGCGAACGTTTTTCATGCTGTATACGCTCACGTTTTCTCCAAGCACAATATAAGAAAAGGATCTGTGGATACATTCAAAGACGTCGGGAGCCACAGCGGGACTGGGGAAAACACTCTCGTGAAGCCTATATGGAGAATTTTTTTTCGAATTTTGCTTTTTAAAACGGTGCATTCTGGTGTACTTTATATTTCTGAGCAACGGTGGGACTCCAAACGTTGTGGGGCCCGAGAAAAATACTTTTGCGTCCCCCTCTGGACGGGCCTGGATACATTGGGTTTAAGTTTCAGTTATCGTTATTCTAGCCATGACAAAGACGCGTAGACTATACATCGTGCTGACAGTTGGCGTCAAGCCAGTGCTGACGACGTCGGTCAAACCCAGATGAACAGCGACTGATTGCAGCACACCAACGACAGGCTTTTGACGAATTTGAACCCACACAGCTCTCGCACGTCTCATGCACACTACAAGCTGCAACGCAGACAAAATAGGCCTACTAAAACGAGAACAACAACAACAACTACTACTACTACTGACGTTACTTTGAAACGGTCTGTAGCCATTCATACAAAACCATCTCCGAGCTACGGAGCATCACCTGACACATGATATCACATAGTGTTATCTGCCACACAGGTGATCGTGCCATGCCTCAGCTCTAGTCATGTGGCCAGAACTCGATTTACCCACTATGGACGGAGAGATCGAAGACCGAGTTGAGTTGACCTGACTGGTTGGTTAGATACTGAGATGTCATACTGAGATAGCTGATCATCGAGACAAATACACCAAGCCGGCACTACCTCAATCAGTGGCTTTCAGTTACCGTCGTAAGCTAAAAAGCATCTAGCTTTAAACGTCCAGAGTAAGCAGCATATTATCTGTAACATTCGACGCTACCACTGCCGAATGTGATAGCGTGTTGAGCGGTTAGGCACTGGTTTTATCACTATTGAGTTATGTAACACGACGACTGATATCGGCCAAACAGATAGTTTTTCAACAGTTCACGCTAGTTAGATGGCATCGACGAATCAGATTTACTATACACGACGTTACTATTACGTTCAAGTTGACCGACAAAATCCCTTCACTTCCCAACTCC
>Ga0209367_1012819_pt1 | contig 10891 bp, 7 predicted proteins | sample WorMetLIZISLAND2_FD_187412 | JGI IMG/M metagenome (GOLD analysis project Ga0209367, IMG submission 187412) | Marine gutless worms symbiont microbial communities from Max Planck institute for Marine Microbiology, Germany - Olavius geniculatus... ... | reverse complement strand
TCCAAGTACTAACCAGGCCCGGCGTACAGTAACTTCGCTGATTGGATCAGACGCGTTACCACTACACCACGCCGACCGCTCTTAAAACTTAACCTTAAAACTCCCTCTACTCCTCTTACCATTTCCCCTTCATACCACTTTTCCATCCAGTCCCTCAAAATCTTAGCATAGGGCTTTGGGCGGTAACGTTACATCCCCCAACAAGGTCTGGGGTAAAGTCCCATTAGCCAAGTCATTTCTGTGAATTCTAGCTCCAAAACTGCACCCAGTGAAAACAATTCTCGGTTGCTTCAAGGCAGAGTTAGTAATTTTAAGCAGTTTACTTCGTACTGACCACGACTGTGTAAAAAACAGCAAAATTAAATGCGTGAGATAAAAACTTTGCGTTTACTGAAAAATGCATGAGACTCACGTGAGATGCGCGAGACTTGGCAGGACTGTATTTGCAACGGAAATTTTCTACTGCAACCTATTTTTTTTCAAAGGCCAAACCTGAAGAACTGTCCGTCCTTGGAGTCATACAGGCTGAGCAGAATGTCAGCATTTTCTCCGATCTTACACACAAAGTTCTTCACGTTGATGTAGAGATTAAAACTTGTGATCTTCTTCGGCTTTGCGTGGAGCTCAAGCATCTAAAGATGCAAAGAAACCGCTACATTTTCGCTCATAACAGGTCTTTTTATTCAAACCATTAACCATGACACATCTTTTCCACTGCACTGCTAATAAGAAACATAACAACGTAACAAAGATACACGACAACTTTCACACGGCAACTTGTATTTGCTCTGATACCGACAACCAGAAAATAAAGCTCAGATTTCCACTAATTTCTATTTTTCAAGTTACTCCAGATTACTTCAGGCACCCTAAAAAAGTAAAACTTCGGAAAATAATAATGGAACAAAATCTGTTAAAATGCAGATGCCCCCTCATGAAAAGAGCAGACGACGAGCAATTAAACAACAACATCGGTGAAAATGTCTGTTCAAGTTCAATGCACAAACTAACCGATTTTTCTTCTTCAATTCTTTTCACAGCCAGCTGATGCTGCATTAGCACAGATAACAGTACAACTATACCACATCAATTCTATATCCAGCAGCAAAACAGCGTATCAAACGGACCAGAGCAAAAATAATTAACGTACACCGTGTCCACCCCTAGACATTGTACAATCAAAAATTTCAAATGTGAATGAGTGAGTGAGTGAGTAGGGTTTAACGTCCCACCCGACACAGTATAGGTCATTTCGGGGACAGCCTTTCCAGGCAGAATGCACACAAACACATAATAACGGAACAGTAAGTTTAACCTTTACAGAAACACAAAACACAAAAAAAACAAGCTAAACCTAAAATTGTAAGAACTCCATTATACGTGTGCATATGTAATTAACATAATGGTAGTTCTAATAATCTTCCCTGTTATCCTCCAGACAGACATCATCAAATGTGAATGAATTTGAATAAAATTTCGCACACTTAATATCCAACAAATTGCTGAAGCAATCTCCAAATTTTGTTGAAAAATATCATTTCTTAGCGGAGTTATTAAGTGTTGAATATCGACAACAAAATATCTTCATTACCAATATGGCGTTACAAAAGTAAACCCTCTGTACATTTGTGTAACTCCAACAAACAACATAACATTGGCAAAATTCTACATCAGCAATGCATCGTCTATTGACAATCAAACTGCCAAATTTCAGTTTAATCTGCAAAAGCAAACAATAGTTACAGGAGTTTTGTTATTGTTTATGTTGATTGCATCAACAAACGTCACTTCAAATCGAGCAACAACAGTAGGCTATGTATTGTCATAGTGATAACAAAGATATTTTGTTATCGATATTTAAGTAATCATAACTCCATTAAAAATTAACATTTTTTAATGAAATAAGGTGATCACTTCAGAAACTTATTGGGGATTAAGTGTAAAAAATTTTATTCAAATTCGTTCAGATTTAACATTTCTATTGTACAATGTCTAGGAGTTTTCTTTTTTCTTGGACACAGTGTATTTTTGAAGCAATTCCGGGAATATGGCAGATTGCGTTAGCAGAATGGAACACACATGCTAAATGCAGACTGTGGTTGATTAGTGAGTAAAACACCAGTGCAACATTTATATTTTACACATAAGTGTGATGTAATAGTCAGCCAGATAAACTTTAAGTAGTATGTTAATGTCACAGAATGACAAGCTTTAGAAAACAAGATTGTTAACTACATATACTGTTAACTACAATTAAACATCACTGATTATTAGTACTATCATTCAAGGCCAAAAGTGGCCACTTTGAGCTCAAACTGTAAGGACAAGTTCAGAATGATTGTCTCAGTAATTGCTGCAAATTTAGTAAAAATCTGGCAGGTATTAATGATTTTACACTAATTTATCTGCAGGGGAACCGTTACCAAAAACACAGAGAGAGATAACTGGTCTACGTGTGCTTTAAACCCAATCAAATTTTACATTAAGCTTCTCTGAACAACCATTCCTCTGCACTGATAAAAATCATGCAGATCACAAATTCATGTGGCTATCTAAGACAACCATAGAGATGTGCATTAAGTAAGAGCACAGAGTCTGCGTACAAGTCGAAATAGTTTGATAGTACTGCTCTGCAGAGGGTCCAGCACGTTGCCTTCATCATCCCGAACTACTAGGTCCAAGCCAAGCTTCCTAGAACACAACGAGTTAAGAACTGTGAAAAATTGTTATATAAACTTGGAACAGCACAGTCTTTTTAAAGGCAAAGTTGCACCAAGTAACGATATTGGCTAAATACGTGTAGGATGTAACACTAATTAATAATATGCTGATCCAATAAAAACATCGTTTTGAAGTAATTTTCAGAGAAATACGTTGTGCCAGCCAAACGCACCCGAACGTGTCACAATAACTGATGACGTCACTATCAGGACTCTTTGTTGCCGAACTGAGATTCGCATTGAAAACATAGTAAACCCATCGGTTTTACTCAGAATAATGTTGCATTTATCACAATGAAAATCGACAACTAGCATTTCATAAGGCCAACTAGTGCTTTATAACGGTTATTATGTAAACCGATGCAACTTGGCCTTTAACAAGCAAATCCAAGCCAAGCTTCATAGAACACAACGAGTTAAAATTATAGATCTAAACTAGATTAAAAACCACAATATCAACAACAACTGTTAATAATTTCTTATATAAATGTGGAATAGCACGGTCTTTTGAACAAAAGCTTGCTATAACGCAGCGACAGTGAGTTATAACCACAACTAGCAATAATTGGTCATGCAAATCAACCAATCAACCGAAATCAATTTATTGTTTTAATTTATATCGGTCATATTAATGAAAGGTGAAAGAAAATTTACAACGCACGACCTGGGGACCCCAGATGTGAAGGGGCCCAGGAGTTAGCCCTGCAGACAGTCTCCTAAATCTGAAATAAGAACCAATGCAGAGGACAGTATAAGTTAGTAACAAAAAAATAACAGTTAGTGAAAACAAACAAAGAATTTCCACATCGTAATTGGTTTCTACTTTATAAAGAAATAAAGATTGTGATTAACGGCATACTGTCATATACAACGTTGATGAATTAATAATTAGTATTCAAACAATAATGACTATGAAATCAGAAAACTTATCGGTAATCGACTGGCACACAAGAAACATGCAAAAATTCAACATAAAAAGGTTGATTTAAAAGCAAAAAAAACATACGCATTGCCCATGTCGATCTTGTTGGTAATCTTCTGTTGCAAAGCTCGCAATTCATCCTGAAATACAACAATAATTACTGCGCAACGACTGCAACTGCAGCTATGCACTGATATCATCAGTTATAACATATTGCAAGATAGACGCATGGTCACGAGCCTTATTAGACAAGGTTGATGCTTTTGACAACATCTGCCTGCGTCGTATTCTCCGTATACGATACATGGATCATGTAGCCAACACCACGGTTCGATTTCGAGCTGGCTCACCACCGCAGCTGTCTCAGCTGATTCAGAGAAGTCGGCTTCGACTCTTCGGTCACGTGGCAAGGATGGATGCATCACTTGACATCTCCAGAGCACTCAAAACATCAATCCGAGGTCTGCCCACAGAGTGAAAGCGCCCTCCCGGACGCCCTCGCGCCACGTGGCTACGTACCCTGGGAGCAGCTCTCCAGCCTCATAATCATGGTCTCAACTCGGCTTGGAAATACGCCCAGGATCGAGAACACTGGAAGCACCTTGTGGAAACCGCTACGCTCCAGCTAGGGGCACGTGCTTGATGATGATGATGATGATAACATATTGTTGGTACACACATCAGCAGTTAAAACACGTCGACACATCTAAAGCACCGGGAAGATAACAGAAACCAAAACATGCTGTTGTGGGACCAAGTTGGAGGAATTCAAACCAAAAAAAAAACCAAACCATAGTACTGAACATATACAAGAAGACCACTACCAGTAACAACACCATTAGATAGCTCGTCCTTGAAAACCATACCATAGAACCAAAAATTACGATTCTATCTTGCACATAACCGGAGTTATACAGTTCAAATATTTTTCAAAATTTCCCCCTAGGCACCGTTGTAATTTTTCAAATTTTATGACGAAATAGACTAAATAGCAAATTTTAATTTTTTAACCCCAAAAAGGTACACCCTTGCTTGAAACTTCATAAAAATAGCCGGCCATTTGACATGCATTATATTTTGCATTTACAGCAAGGAGAAATATCGTAAAAGTGTTAAAAAATTCAACAAAATTTTGCCTTAATTTCGACAAATTTGTATAAAATATGACCGTAAAAAGTAAATTAGCATTTACAATAGAAAGAGTGCTTTATTTTGATGAGTTATGACGTATGTCATCGTGGTATAACTCTATAGGACCGCTATACCAAGCACGTATGCATAGGACATTTTGCCTTAGCGGATGCTAGGGTTCGACATGAAAAACGGATTGTAAAATACAGCTGCCACCAAAATTAAATTTCACAACCATCCTTTTCTAAAGCTCTATACATGTGCCTTTAATAAAAATGTGGTTACAACTTGTTCTACCGTGGGGAGGGGTACCCGACCAGTTTCTGGCTTTCGCCGTTGCCCTATAAGCTGTTAGCTTAAAGGTTGACCCTATGTCGTGGTTGTTGTATATCTGTCACAGATGTATTGTGGCTAAACAATGCAATATAGGGCCTAGGTTGCTATTGATCACTAATAAAAAGTTGCATACTAGCTTTTAAATGACATATGAATCACTCACCTCGGATGACCTTAAAGGGTCGTAACGCACTATGGAATGGAATGTTTCAAGCTATAAGTGGCCATATCTCAGAAATGGTGAGAAATACAGCCAAGGTTACCATTAATCACTAACATGAAGTGGCATATGCTCTTTCAGATGAAATAAAAATCATCGACCTTGAATGACCATCAAGGTCAGTACGGTTGGCCCCACCCTAGCGACAGCAGGGCTTCTTGTTAACTGCATATCCGTGCATTACAAGCATGTGATGATAATGATGATGATGACGATGACGACTGGTAAAGGAAACGAACCACAGTGAGCTTGCGAGACATGATGAGGCGTCGCTGATTGTCCAATTCACTCAGCATTTCGTTGATGCTTTCAAACGCTTGCTTGTCATCAGAACACTGCATCGCCACAACAAACACTAACGACATATTGCACTGAATTTTTGCAGCAAACATCATAAAAATTTGAATGGAAGCCCCCGGTTTCTATTAGCACTAGCGTCTTTAACCTGCATCCAGGACCTGGCATTTATCCGGGACATAGCTTGTGCACTGTGTCCGAAAAAAACATCCCGGACATTTTTGATTGTAACTTGAACGATTATCAGAGTTTAATAATTTTTGACACCAATTTTTCTGACACAACTGGCAACCAAATGCCTGCCCAATTTTCCACTGTGCCTACTGTCTGCTACTGCACTACCTGGGAAAACAAAACGAACGAAATACTGCATTTTTATTTTATTTCGCCTGTTTGGGTTTTCCCAGGTAGTGCAGAAGCAGACATTTGGTTAGGTGGGAACCAGAATAGGCATTTAAAAGCAAGTAGTGTTGAAAATGTTTGCAACAAAAATTATTAAAATCTGTCAATCCTTCTTCCAGTCACAATCGATAACGTTGGGAATGATTTTTGACATATTTCTGTTCATTTCAACTCAAATTTCGTTGGTTCTGTTTTCCCCAGGTAGTGCAAACCAGACATTGGGTGAGGTGAAATAGTGAATAGACATTTGATGGCCAATTGTGCCAGAAATATTTGTACCAAAAATTATTTTTAAAAATTAAACATCCCTTCTTCAGGTGACAATGGACCATGTTTTCTCCAGACACTGCGTATAAGTAAAAGTAACCTTCACCCTTGGGGCCTACTGGTAGCTTACCGTATTTTCAAAAAAAAAACAAAAGACTTTTGCCTCCTATGTATCGCATGTACTAGTATCCTAGTCACACCGGCCTATATCTAGGACCTAGCTTCTATTAGTAAAAGTTACCCTGATCCGTACAAAAGAGTGAGTGAGTGAGTGAGGAGTAGGGTTTAACGTCCAACCTGACACAGTATAGGTCACTTTGAGGACGGCCTTTCCAGGCAGAATGCACACAAACACATAACAACGGAACAGTAAGTTTAACCTTTACAGAAACACAAAAAAACGAGCTAAACCTAAAATTGTAAGAACTCCATTATATGCGTGCATGTATAATTAACATAATGGTAGTTCTAATAATCTTCCCTGTTATCCTCTAGACAATCATCAATCTCGTGATGCTTCTATCCAAAGTTTTACAGTAAATATTTGCCCAGATATCCTGAAATCTGACTGCAATTTTAGACAATGCTGTACTTAGAATCACCGATTTTCGATAATCTAACACTAACTTTATTATGATATTACGATATTGAACTTCCAGTAACACACCAACTCGCTCCATTGCCATCGAGAGTGCTTAACTGTGAAATGCACGATTTGCTGTGAATCATTTTCAACAAGAGCGTGCGGCCGTTGAGGGGCCGCCCGCTATGGGGCCGTCCTTGCAGTTGAGTATGTGCGTGCTGTTTTTGGGCTTTCTAGGTCTGTGCAAGACGGCAAGGGATCCTTACGCCACCTGCCAAATATCAAGTTGATCGGACAACAGGCGGCGAAGTTATGGGGATTATTCGCCAACAACGCAATCAGCCGCCGAGACCTTGAACTCTGACCCCCTGACCTTGAAATTGGTCCACGGGGTGCTGGTGTCCCAGGGACCCTTCCTACCAAGTTTGGTATTCGTAGGCCTTTTCGTTTTCCCTCTAGGTGGAGGCACGGGACAGAGAGAGAGACAGACAGACAGACAGACAAACAGGATCAACACATGATGGGGCCTCCTTCTAATAACAGTCAGCAAACAAACCAGCAGAAAGTGATGAGAGCAGGAGAAAAACTGACCAGGTAAAGTTCTTTCCACAGGTGATGCCATTCACGCAGCACGGTCGTGATCTCACGAACAATTGGCAGCTCCCGAGGCAGACTTGTCTCAACCACGCTGTGCAGACGTAACACAACATCATTTAAGCTGTAATTCTATTTCACTTTCTCGTATTTCCCAGTGGTCCCAGTCCAGTTTCCTGCGGGGGAAGCTGTTAAGATCTGTTTTGAATCTGTTTTATCAGGCATTCGTGCAATGTGTCCAAACAGGGACAGGCGCCTTGACTGGACTATGGCTGAGAGATGGGGTTGCACATATCTAAGGCTCAAGGACTCAAATGCCATGGTTGGGGTCCTTGGCCATGCAGCAGGGAAGGTGCCAGAGGCGTATGACCGACCGACAGACAAACAAACTACCGCACATTATAGTAAGATGTGCTGCATTAAACTGACAGTTTGTCTGTCAATTTCAAGTGTAAATTCCTATCATTATATTGCATTGTATGACATCGCAATCTCACAATACAAATAATAGCAAATACTCTCCACTTGATCTCAATTCCAGATGAAATTGCACCACATTTTCTGACGAAATATTTCACTCACTGCTCTGACTCGATTGGCTGACAGGAAATAAATCCGATTTTCAAAAATTCTGCTCCAGGATTTTTTTATATAGTTTCTTAATTTATGTACCAGGTATACATTAAAAAAGCTAAAAAAACACAACAAAGAAAATGGCTAAGGTTCAAGAACAGAGTGGCAGATTTTAACAGAAAAAGTGATCTGAGCTTAAGAACTACAAGATTAAATGAAGAAAATACAGAAGCAGTCAGCCACTTCAATGCTTCAAGCACACAAACTACACAGGACATTATATCAGAAGAATATGAAGGTATCTCATCTCTTTCAATAAATTTATCAGTTGCTGTCAAAGCTGATAACCATCGACGGTTGAAACAAATCGTTCAAAAACTTTTGCATTTACTGCTATCTATTATCTACAAGTTAAATTTATACACTAATGCAGGTTCAAATTATAAAGAACAAAGCTAACAAGGAAAAAAACATATTTAAGTTATTTCCAAGTTCAATGGAGACATCTAAACTGCTGTCAAGTTCTTAGAAGTACAGGAGTTAACACAGATACCCAGACTTGTCGGTAACAGAATCTTTAATGCAGATGAAACTTTTTGGAAAAATTCCCTTCTTCTCTCGTCTTCTGACGATGAAGCCATAGTACCAGTCTACATTTCAATAACACCAGCCAGAATCATAATAACGTGTTAACACAATGCGTTAATTTTTTTTAAACACATATTCAATGCGTTATTAACGCACCCAGGCTGTCAAGAGGGACAGTAAGAGGGCAAGTTACCCTGGGCCCCAGGACGTTTGAGAGCCCCACCTGTAGAACATATAAAGTCAGAAACACATTTTTCAACAATAACTGACGTCATCGCTCGCACAGAAATCTATTAGCCTGTCATCTAAATGATTATTTATTTACAGTATTGATGGAACAGCAGCTACAGTTTAGATACTTGAATTCATTCGATTGTCAAATAACCGCAGTTTAACAAAATATTGGAACACTTGCTTCAAAAAATTTAGTAACTTAAATAGATTCACATATGTGCATTAATTTATTAAGCGCGCATTAATTAATTAATGTGTCAATTTGATAGCTCTAGACAAAATACAAAAAGAAAATAAAATGTTAAAACTGTGCAGCTAACATTACTGAACATATGCATATCATTACACTTGGTGAGTTGTACAAGACAATCAATGTTTAATCAGTTGTTATATTAGTTGATAAAAATATTTGATCAATTGTGCATTGTTATCATATTGAAATTAAAACATTCAAATCAACCATTCTTAATAACAGTCTTTTCGACACTGCGTGATGCCAGAATATTAAATCATCAATTCCTAACTGGCTAATAAGTGGCATCAACTACAGAAATACAAGAATTTCAAAGCAGCATCCTTGTTTTCAGTTAGCCATTCCGAAGGGCCACCATTCCAAGGTGCCGGCAAAAACCTGTTTTAGACGATGATGAAACCATACTTATTAAACACCTATTAAAGTACCTCTGTAGCTCCGCATATTTGCACTATATAAATATGATTAGTATTAGTAGTATTAGTAAACACTAAACTAAACTCCAACACTGACCCTAACCCTAATCCTAACTGTAACCCTCCTCTAACCTAGCCGACGTTGACGGCGGAGTTCAATAGCAATAGCAAGCAATAGATATTGAATATGACGCTGTGCGCCATGGCTACCTCTAACCCTATTTCTAACCTTAATCCCCAACCGTGGCGGTCCTTCAGAACGGCAGGTCAACACCACATCCTTAGCACAGACAGATGATGGGATTTTGGAATGTAATACTAAACCCTGGCAATACAGACTAGCGAGATACCTTGTGACTGACAGATGATGTTGACTGCATCGCCGACATCAAGACTTAGCTTCCGCTCATCAGCTTCCACAAAGTTATAAATCGCTGCAAAAAAATCACACATCAAAACTGCGTAATACCTAGTACAAGACAAAACGATAAGAAACGTAAAATGGTTGCAGACAAGTTAGATACAGTGTGCCAACCAGGCACCCAGCATTACAGGAAGTAGTCAATGTAATCAGATTTCCACATCGATTTGCTAAAGCGCGGGAATCTACAACAGAAAACTATAACGCTTACCGACACCATACTTCGAATCCTCGTCTACAGTATACCAAGCAGTCATGCTAACTTTAGAAGACACAAAACATTAGTAAACGCCAAACACATCCTTTTACAACAAAAAGTAAACAAGCAAAGACAATTTAACACGTCATAGAATACAGAATTTTTCACGCTTTGGCCGGTTGAGCACACTTTTTGCAACTCACGTGAGTGCGCAAGAAAATTAAAGCCTAGTTTTCATCTAGAGCAACGGACACAAATCAAGAATAGACCGCTTCAAACACTTTCGGCGTTTTGGCGTTACGTTGCATGCGTTAGCTGCGTCCGTTGCGTATTTTTTTTGCGTTTATTCTGTTCAGTTTTATGTTAATTGCTTTGGCTGTTCGTGTTCCTTATGCTGAGCAACTTATATCTTTTTATATTATACCCAATTGTCGTCCCAGCTGTTACTACTGTGATGCCAGCAGTATTTTCTGTGCATTAAACAAAGAAATAAAATAATAAATACCATCAAACTTCAGAAGCAAGGTTGAGAAGAGACAAAATAGCCACATGGTCTGGCACGTACATGGTACACCTCGAAATAGCCTCTCTGAATGACCTCACAATCCAGAACAGTTTCTAACAAGTAATTTGAGAAAAACTCACGAGACGCGCGAAAGCCTATAGCAGTTCCTGTTCGCAGGTAATCGTAGTCTATCTCCATCCATTTCGTCGTAATTCACTCTTTTGCAGCCA
>Ga0209367_1012815_pt1 | contig 10892 bp, 4 predicted proteins | sample WorMetLIZISLAND2_FD_187412 | JGI IMG/M metagenome (GOLD analysis project Ga0209367, IMG submission 187412) | Marine gutless worms symbiont microbial communities from Max Planck institute for Marine Microbiology, Germany - Olavius geniculatus... ... | reverse complement strand
GGGAAAAGGAAGGTGGAAGGAAGATAGCTTAAGAAATGTCGGACGCACGGACGCACGCACGGACACAAAGGTGATTTTATACTCTGTCCAATGCTATGCATTGCATTGGACAGACAAAAAGTCAAGCCAATCGAACAAAATACAAATTCTACTTATGATTTTTGTTTCACTGGAAAATTTTTTTACAGCTACTCAAGGTATGGCAAGATACGTCAAAAGTAAACTTCTATGAAAACTGTGAGGAGTAGCACTATCTACTTTTAAACCAGTCAGATGTGATAACCATCACCAAACAGTGTTATAACACTAATTTGCAGGAAACTACACAATAAATATAATTTTAAAAACTAATAACAAATTTTATTGCAAAAACAAATTGATTTTAAACATTTCAGCAGATATAATAATTGCAGTTCTAAACCACAAACAAAAAAATCATCAATTGATCATGATCATAGTCATCAGACTCGACAATAACTATAAAGGGTTTACTGGGCCTATTAAAAACAAAAAAAGCTAATAATCACAAAAATCAAAAAAATACCAGAAAACAAACCCAAAAACCCAGTAAACAAGGATGCTTTAATTTACAATCAAGACTGATAAATCGTTACTAATATACCAGAACTTGTGATGTCTGAGCACTTCAGATCCAACTGTTGCAGTTGCACCGCCTCATCAGCAACAGACGACAAACAGCTCTGCAACTGTGCTGTGATCGTTTGAAAATTAAATCTTATCTCATCAAGATGTTGCTCTCTCTGAAACATTTCTTTCTCTATCAAGTTCTAACACACAGCGCAAGCATAAATGGATTAAAGATAATCAGCTGGTGACTTAATAGATTATATAAAAACATTACCGCACTGCTAAAACTTACCAATACTGCAGCACTCAAAAGTAAAATTAATATACATGCACATGCAATAGTTCTAGACTAGCTGGCCTATTTTTTCATCACACAGTGATTCGGGGCCCGAAAAGTAAGATCAAGTTTGTTTGGGATAAAAATCTGACAACTCCTTCCATATATTTTACCCCAATTTTTAAAAATTTGCATTACGGCCTATGGGGACTTCAAAACGGTATAACTCGGTCTCTGTAAAAGATAATTGCATGCTGTGTTAACAAGGTGGCCATTCTCCAGTCACGATCAAATTCCCTGACTTTTCCCTGACTTTTTCAGACATTTTAAGGAAACATAGACGGAGTATTGCCCCTCGCAACAGTAGCGATATGACGTCTATTGGCAACAATTTTAATTATTTTCCAGAGAATTAACTGACCAAATTTAGTGCAGTTTAAACAATAAAGGTAAACTAAAGCGGCTTACTGGCACTGCAAATTTATAAGTATGGGAGTACAAGTCTGCAAGTGAAGCGAGCAAAAAAAATAGAGTTGAACGCAAATATTCAACTAGTAATGAACAGTTTTTGGACACTTTTCCCCGACAAGATTTTTTCCCTGACATTTCCCTGACAATTCCCTGACTGTTTACATAATCCCTGATATTTTCCTGACACGTTTCAAATTCCCTGACATGTCTAGGTTTTCAAGGTTTTCCAGACAAGTGGTCACCCTGTGTTTAACTACCCTCCTATTTTCGAGGTCAGGCAATCTAACGGTGTCATTTAAATTTACCCCCTAACGACCCTTGTTGCCATAGCAACCATTCAAAAGTTGCAAAATTTTGCATTACACCCTATGGAGATTTCAAAGCGGTATAACTCGGTTCTTGTAAAAGACAATTGCACGCTGTTTGCACCTATCCTCCCTATTTTCGGGTCCGTGCTATCCAATGGTTTCATTTGAATTTCTCCCCTGACGACCCTTGTTGCCATGGCAACGAATTTTGAGACAAAAATTGAATAATTGAATATAACTAGGCCCCGTGAAAAATAATTGTGCACTGTTTTCACCTACATCCCTATTTTCGGGCCTGAGCTATCCGATGGTGTCATTTTAATTTCTCGCCTGCCGACCCCTGTCGCCATGGCAATGAATTTTGGTACAAAACTGACTACAACTTGGCCCTCGTGAAAGATAATTGCGCCCTGTTTGCACCAACCCTCCTTATATGCAGCTGCTAAACTATATAGCGTGGCAATGGGACAGATACCTCGTTCCACAGAATGTATTTCTAGTATAATCTATTTTTTTAAAAACAAATACAGATAAACAACAAGAAAATGGCTTTTGTGATAATGAAATTAACATAAAGTTATCAACAGCAAAACGTATAAGGTACATATTGTGGGTCTTCAGGGTTTATTTGCTGCAGACATTTCTGCAGAACGTTCAAATCTTGTTCTTCACAAATTATGTCATTCTGCATTCCGTGCAACTGCGACTCATGTTGCTGCAATTCACCACGTAAGCGCTCCAACTGCAAGCATCGAGCACAGACGACCCTCAAAGTCAAATTCAAAAGTCCGATCTAATCAATCCAATTAATTAACAAAAGTAGCTATTTGTACAACTTGTACAATTTTTGAAATGTTTAGAATTTTGTTATGTAGCAGATTAGTTTAAAAGCAACTTTCTTAAAATCACTGTATGTCATCTAGATGGCGTGTCAACATTTGCTAACCCGCAATCATATTTCTAAATAATCCGTCATGTAAAAAATAAACTTTACTGTAATGCCAAAACAAAACATGGAATATCATAGCTTTCAAATGACACAATAAACGTCTGATTATTGTTTTTTTCCAAAATTTCTTTTAGTCGCATAAAAAGTAGCAAAGCACAGATGATTTCTGGAAAAGACAGACCAACAGAAAGATAGCAGAATATTGGATAAAGTCATGGACCAATAATACTGAAAACATACTGCAAAAACTCTTTCAGCAGCTGGGTCTTGCAAGTCAGGGTTAGCAAGCTGCAGTTGCTGCTTTCTCTCAGATTCCAGTTCCCGAGTCAGTTCAAGCAACTCTTGTTTCAGGCAGTGGAGTTCTTGTTTCCGACTGCAGAGTTTAGCATCCACTGTTTACAACAAAATAAGCATCAGCATCTTACAAGTTTTTGGCAATTGTTAACTTTGAAAATGTGCAGCAGATTATGCCAACTACAGTTTACTATACTTACTTAACCAATACTTTTCCAAGGTTCATCAATAAATAATTCTGAGTTTAATTACATTAAACAAAAATTTAAAAACATTAAACAAAATTCACTAAAAGCATTGTATATTCTCACAGATTATGCTATCAATTTCCCAGTCAAACAATGACACTAATATGTTGTCACAAATCACAAGTAAAGCACAAAAATAATGTAAACTACATGTAATTGGTAAGTATTTGTTTAAAAACGCAGCCAAAGAGCGTTACAAGTTGTACGTCTACAAGTTATGCTACTCAGTCAAAGCCACAACCAACCTTCAGCAAGAGCATGAAGTCTGTCTTGCAGATCAATGCCAATCTGATCTCTTTTATCTTCAATTGTGAAAGTCTCTAGAGCCTCACCTCCATTATTAACACTGTTAAAATCTAGTTGTCCTTGAGACATTGTTGCATGCAGCTCAGATACAGCAGCAGAGCTTGGTGCAGAGCTAATGACAGCACCATGCTGAACTTCACTGGACTTAGCACGTGCATGATGCTCCAATGCATATTCATTCTGTTGGAACAAACCTTTCCCGATGTATGGGCTTTCACCAAACAATGACCCAGCATCATCAGAAAGCTGCAGATCAAACATATTAACTGTAAGTATTTATTTGTTAAATCATTCATTTTACATCTTCATTTCTCTAGTTAAGTTGTGTGCCTATTAGTTATTTGTACCTTGGTGGCTGAGACATGTACTGAGAATGAAGGATTCCAGAATACCGCATCAATATATACAGTGGAAACTGAGAGGCTACAAGAGAAAGCCAGGATGGTATAGAAGAAACTGGATGGACATCATCAGACGAGATCTGAAGAATATGGACACTACCCGGGAAGAAGCTGAACTGGCATCAGACAGAAAACAATGACGTAATGTAAGCAAATGTAACAGCACAGTTAATTACTATTAGGTTATCTTGCTCCCATTATGTCTTTCAGTGGTCCTGTTACTTGAGACAGTGTAGATATGTTCCTACTAAAGACGTCAACAACACTGACATATGTGTGTACTCAGAATTTTACACATTTTTGTACGGAACAAAAAAATATGTCAGCCCAGTGACAACACATTATGCAGCCGTACGTCCATCTAGAACTGAGAAACTTAGCACAACAAAGCAATTAACTGACCAGACTACTGTCTGGTGTATGGATGACCGAAGGTCGACTGAGTGAGTCAAACTTGTGATCAATCTTGTAGAATGCAAGCTCCTGCTCCAGAGCATAGTGCTTCTCGCATGCCTTCGCCACCTCGGCTGTCTTCTTGCGTAACTTCAGCAACAAATGACACACAATGACAATGTGACAATTGCCAGTGTTATGACAAATAAATAAATCTATGAATAAAAAAAGATTGAATAAATAAATAAACAATATTATATGAAATTAAATGCAAGCATACACATTACATAATATTATTTTATCCTTACTTTCATCCACCTGTCAATCAATTAACTACTACTAATAAAATAAAAATAAAATAAAAATAAAAACAAATTAATTTAAAATTCACTACCATCTAGTTCAGCAAACAGATAAGACTGACATCTATATTTGCAAACAAAAGTAGAACACGCAAACCATATCAGATTTGGTATCGACTTCGTGGTTCAACTGTTGCATCTGAGACTTAAGATGTTTTACTGTCTCTTCAAGTGATGTCTGCTTCTTCTGCTTCTCTTCGATTTCAAGCATTGTTTTGTTCTGTGCTTCAACCAACTGCTCGCATTTTGTCTCCTTCTTCTGTAGTTTTTCCATTACGTTCTCTAACTCACCTGACATTGACATCAGTAAGCACAGTTATCAATACAGCTGTGCCATCCAGGCTGATGCACACAGAACTTAATGAAGACTAAAAATTCAACAAAAAGCAATGATAAGCACTGCTCACCACTAATTGCTAATTGCTGATAACAACTGTGCTCAGTATATTATCAGGAGTGATTTTTAAGTCTGATTAGGTCTTTACCCAAGAACTGTTAAAAGTCAAGCCAATTAAATGAAATAAAACAATCTACCGGTAAAATCAATACAAAGTCATCCAGATTTTGCACATTGTTACAAATACAATAAAAGCGTTTGTTCAAAAACTGAAAAAAATGCAAATGCAAGCAAAACTTTGAAGCTAAATTATTACATTACATGTAGTGCTTGCAAAGCAAATTAGCAGTTAATCTATTTGTACAACAGTCAAGTATTAGTTTAATATGTATCTAGGCCTAATTAAATTGCATTATATTTAAGTTTTAAACTACGAATCTAAAAATGTAACTAACACTGATGAACAGCTACCAGAAAATATGAATTACATAGATGTAGATACAATAAAAAATTAAATGTCAACAATATTAAAGTACATCTACTACTTATAGTATTTATTCAACCAGACAATTTTTTTGTGATTACTACAAATTATGGTAGACTGGCCAAACCAAAAAAAACTGTAAAAATTACAAAAAAAATACATTTTAATGTATATTTTCTTATTGCCAAAACAAGTGCATCAAAAAAATTAAACTTCTTAATCATAACCAATAAATCATTATGTTTGCTTGGCAGAGATAAGAATCTATCAGAATTCAGCATGTCAGAAACAACAAATACAATGCATAGAAACCCTGAGCAAAACGCCGATGTGCTGCCTGTCTTTCCTCAGACGATACAGGTTTACCATCGATGGTCTCAAGTGTTCGCAGATGAAAAATAACATAGAGCCGAGCGTGAGATAGTTGTGTCACTGGATTGTCCGATATGGACAGTTCAACGAGATTATTCAACGGTCGCAGTTTCCATATCTCTTCCAGCTGCAAAAAACATGCAAAAACACTTTCTTGCCACTGCAAACTAACTTCAGTTCGTATCTCTGAGTATTTTTTCTAAAACAATGTCCTTAAGCACACTGCATACGTTTCAGCCTAAGGGCTTACATATGGAATGTCTGTCTAGTGTTTACGTGCAAGCTGAGTTTTTTTTCTGCAGCAAATGAACATCTTTGATAGAAAGCCCTTCTTTCTAACATCAACTGATAACAGTGCAGTAGAAATGCTAGACAAAATTGAGCTACATAAGCTGTCTATTGACACTGGCAATGACATCAACAATAACTTAGTGGGAACCAAACCACATTGAGCACGTTAGAATCTACTCTCTTAACAAGTTGACATTACCTGACCATCTTGACCGTGATGCATTCCTATGTGATCACCAATACAAGTCCAATAGCCCGTAACTACCAGCTATAAACAATCTCCACGACTCAGTGCATAACCACGATAGCTTAGCCAGTGCGAAAGTAAAGGCAGCACTGTTTTACTAGATACTGCTGTACAACATGAAATCACACCACATAAATTAACTAACAATGTTCACTTTTACACAGACACTAGCATCAACACTAAAAAGTTACATCTGCTTCTCTCTAATAATGTACATCTATTAAGTAATTTACTACTCAGACATCTATCACACAAAGCTAACAACTTCTAGCAAAAACAACTAAAGTAATGCAAAAAATCAAGAAAAACTTTCAATCAGTATAAAGAAAGTGCTTACAGACTGAATGCGGTTTCTGGCAATCTTAAATACACGAAGTGCCTTCAGCATTCTGGCAAGCCAAAGTGGAATTATATCAATCTTGTTTCCATTGAGGTTAAGAACTTGCAATGACGTTAGCGCTTCCAGATTTTCTATCTTTGCAATGCAGTTAAATGACAGGTTGAGCTCCCGCAGATGAATCAATTTGTCAAGCTTCTCAATTTTCTTAATATCATTCTTGCTCAAGTTAAGCACCTCCAGTTTCCTCAGTCGTTCCAGGTTTTCAATATACTACCAGTACATGTAAACAATTTCATCAAAAGATAACAAAATAAGATATCCTACATGAACAATTCACATCTAATTACAAACTATTAGATGACAAAAAGCAAATGTGCAAAATTCAAAAGCACTATATAAAATTTACAAAAAAAGTGATTGCTAAACATCATCAACAACACAAAAAATTAATTTCAGCACTATGTGCTATATAAATCCACTTACTTACTTAACAGTATATCTAAGCAAACAAGACACTTAACAAATGCTGGCAAGTTACACTTCTACAAGCTCAGATTAACTGTGTTTACAAAAACTACATGTACAGGTCAAACTGTCTAACTGAGTGACACGGTTTAATCTAAAATTCTGCTAAAAAAGATGGCCAAGACAATAGAATTATGTTAGGTAGACTCGTTTTCCATCTTACCTAATTTATGTCAATGCACTACCATGTGAAACAAAGATGGTCCAAATTGTTGTATTACCCAGAGTTATTGTCTCCAGTAAATGTTGTAACGACTTAATTAAACACAGAATAAACTAAAATGTAAATTATTTAGTAGAATAGTAAATCTGTACAACTCGCTTGCAAATTATTAGAGTTTATGCCGTATATGCGTCCCACATCATGGACAATAGCTTAGAGGCAATGCCACTGGTTGATACCGGAATCAGCAATCGACTGATCAAATGGCATTCACTCATCTATTAAATGTGTTTTATGCTCATCAGTCAGCTATTTTGTTGTATGCTATTTTTGCCGTAAAATATTTAATACCACAAAATTATTACATCACGCAGTGCCTTTTGTTGAACTGACGATGCAAAGGTGAGCAATCTGATACAAATAATCAACATGTAATACAGGAATTATGTGCATCTGTGTTTCACATAGTAGTGCATTGACATAAATTAGATAAGATGGAAAATAAGTACACCTTACATAATTATATCATCTTGGCCACCTTTGTGCCAAAAATTATCAATGTTGGTGGAAACTTGACAAAGTTATGAAAAAAACAATTTTAACTGTTTTTTGAGACACAGTGTATATCTGTAAAATATGTCTCAAAAGATTCTTACATAACATTTAAATGTACTACTACACACATAAAAAAAATAATTGACACACTTTTTCTAATCCAATACATAACATAATTGTTACAAATAAAAAGCAAATTTGCACATGTATGGTTAGATTAATACTGACTCAACTGCCAACAAAAACATTCATTACCAGATACCTTAATTTTTCCACCATCTTTTGCTAAAGTCAGGTTAAGACTTGTGATGGACTCCAAGTCATCTTTGCTTGTAACTTTACGAATGAGGTCTTCTACAATATATCTTGTCTGTGGGTGATCTAAATACGATCACACAGTGACAGTCAAAACAACAATTAGTGCAGCAATTGTTAATAGAGTTATGTGACTGTGCTCCTCACACACACTTGTAGCCTGTACTTACAATTGTCTTATTATAATGCTTTAAACATACGTACTGTTGCGGTTGCCTCTGCCCAAAATGAAAATGCAGTCAATTACTTATTTACAACCTGTGATATAACGTAAACTTTCAGTAGCTTCTGCAATATCTGAACTAAAAATTACAGACAAACTGCTGCAGACAGCAGCCTATAGAAACTGAATTAATGACATATGCCAACCATTACAATGTACATATAATTTTATAGTTACAGACGAATGACCGACGTCAGACAAACAGGCAGAAATATGGAGGACAAAGCATAGCAGTAGCTTGATTATCCTAAATATGACAGGCTGAAAATTACACAAGTACAGAACCCACTATATAGAAATAAGTTTTTTCTACCAAAAATATATCAAAACTAATATTAATTTTTCTTTAATTGGCTATTTATTATCATAGTTCACCAGCAACAAAAAAAGTCATGCTTTACCAAATCAATTAATTTGGATACTTTTCAGGTAAACTATTATTATCAATAAATGACATTAATTATTAGTACTTACTGCTGACTCTGTCCTGCTTGAAAGTGACAGAGTTTTGATGAGCCTGTTGAGTCATTTAGCTGTTGTATACATGCCAATTCAAATAATTTCTTATAATAAGTAACACAACACAATATAAAAATACCAGGCTAAGTTACCAGAAATATACAGCAAACTAAACTATTTGATTTAAGAATTTTTCTGAATTATGTATCTGCAAAAATACAATGTTAATACAACATAAGCTAATTTACCCCCATGCACCAGAACAGAATAAAATACTGTTACTTTAAAAACTGTTTAGTATTCACAAATAATTACATAATAATGATAATGATACCACATAATGTTAACCAATCAAAACAATTAACAGCACACATACACCGGTACAGAAGCAAAGAGGGTGGGCACTGTTAGAAGAGTGCACTGTGCACTGCAGAGACAGAAGCTAACATGAGGGTAACTGGAACTTTTGTACCCGAGAACTTTCTTTCCTGGGAACGAAAGTTCTATAGGTAAAACTTTCGTTCCTTGGAACTTTCGTTCCATGGAACTTTCGTTCCCTAACGCTGATTATTAGGCCTATACTGTACACAATTTTTAATGTGCTTTTTTGATTACAGTTATAACGGATGTATTGTGGATAAGCATTGGGTCATAGAGGAAAACTTTTTGTACGGACAATTAGTTCTGTGTCAATGCTCTCTGTATACAAATTTTTGGGGATGCAGTGCAAGGGAAACATTTTCAAATTTGGGGTTGAATAGCTAGATATGGGTGAGAAATGTGCATTTTTCAACAGAAAACTAGCCACATCTTGCCCTTTCAGATGAGATAAAAATTATCGAACTTGGATGACCTTGAAGGTCAGTACTGCAACAGGAACTGTATAAGCTGTAGTGCGGCTTATCTAGCAACAGCTGTGTTTGCTTGTGATTATTATATCCTGTTGAAACTCTAACTATATACGTCTAAGAAATGACAAAAAATTGGAGCTTTTTCGTTGAACTATAAGCACTACGCAAAGATAAGGGGTTCAGTAATTATCAGTGTCAGGGAACAAAAGTTCCACGCTAATTTTACTTTTGTGAACAGAGGTTCCAGGAAACCAAAGTTCTCAGGAACGAAAGTTTCGAGGAATGAAAGTTCCCAAGGACGAAAGTTCCACCTATGGAACTTTCGTTCGCGGAAACGAAAGTTCTCGGGTAAGAAAGTTCCATGAATCAACATGTGCATGCACTACAATATTTACTCATTTATTTTACGCACGCTTCATATCCTGGTAGAAGAAGTACAAAAGGCCGTGAACAAATTGAAGAACAACAAAAGTCCAGGAAATGACGGGATAACAGGCGAAATGATCAAACACGGCGGACCGCACTTGATTGAAGAAATACATCAGACACCAACGGGCATTGAGCCCACGGTTGTCGATGATGATGATGATGACGCTTCATATCAAACTGCATAAATTTAAACTGTATGACCCTGCAACACGTACTGTTTACGGTGTGCGGTTCACAAAAGTAGGCCTACATGGACAGACAAGTGCGGGCACGTTCCGTCGACGTTTGAAGCAAACAAATACCGGCAGTGTAACATCAATAAGTATGTGCATGTATGTACGTACGATGTCAAAAACCTCAAGACACATACACACACTGTAATAACTTTATGCAGTATTGTCAACTAGTAAAGAGACACATGTACTTTGTCTCGACAATGTAAACAAAAAACCACACCCCTATAAGAGTCGTCGTTTATTACCATGGCTACGAATATCACAGGCTGAACGGTAGTTCAAGCCCTGTGTTAACGGCGACTTCACTTTCTTATGGGAAAGCCAAAAATTCGACCCCCCGCAGAATCAAAACCCCTGATCTGCTTGAGATAAAATTTGGCACCGTTGATTACGTCGGCGAGATAACCCCTCATGCAAAATTTCATGTAAATCCCTCCAAGGGGGGCTTCCCGGCAAATGGGTGAAATA
>Ga0209367_1012814_pt1 | contig 10892 bp, 8 predicted proteins | sample WorMetLIZISLAND2_FD_187412 | JGI IMG/M metagenome (GOLD analysis project Ga0209367, IMG submission 187412) | Marine gutless worms symbiont microbial communities from Max Planck institute for Marine Microbiology, Germany - Olavius geniculatus... ... | reverse complement strand
GCCCTAGATAGGCAGCGGTGGGCAGCGATAGTAAGAATGGCGTCAGACACCAACGGGCATTGAGCCCACGGTTGTCGATGATGATGATGATGATGACCTTAAACGGCCCTGAACCCCCAAAATACGATTTTTAGTAATTTTTGACGACTTCGGGGTGCGAGGCACAGTTCAAGAGTGAATTGCGACGTAATGGCGGGAGATAGACCAAGACAAGCTGCGTATGGAATTTTTAGCATTGAGTGTAGATTCAAGCAGTTTAAATTTGGCGCTCTATGTATAAGAAGTCCTCCGTGCATGCGGGGAGTCAAATATGGGTAGCCCTTCAAAATGCGCGATTTCTGCTAATATTCACTAATTTAGCGTTCAAACGGTTGCAGATAAACATAGTCTTGCTGCTTGTCGTAACAAGCACTGCTGACGAGCTTTTTAAAGGGTACAAATACTGATGACCTTGAACGACCTTAAAGATGTAAAAAGCGGATTTTAATGATTTTTGCAATATTAGGCTGCAACGCATATTTTAACAGTGAACTGCACCAAAATTACTAGAGATAGACCAGGACAACCTGAATATGATTTTCAAAGCACAGAACGTAGATTTTAACCGTCTGCATTTCGACATCATAGGTTCAAAAAATGCTGTCCCGCGTCACATGAGCTTTTCTCAAATTACTGGTTAATTATACTATTTTAACTTTAAAACTAAAACTAAACTATAAAAAAGTCACATGCGTGCGATCAATCTAAACCTTCGAAACTTCGAGTTTCATTGCACACGTAGGCGCCGACAGAAATTTTACGCTGTTTGATCTTATGATAAGAGCCTATAATGTTTTAGGTTCTGGTCTCGGTTTAGCTTTAGTTTTTGTTGCAGACTTTAGCGCTACTGCTTCAGATGGGCAGGAAACGCTACGAAATGCTCAAAGCGACAGAAGTAAAAAGAACTGAGATAAAATTACACAGTTCTGCTGTTTGATTTTATTTCATTTTCGGTTATTTATTTTCAGTAATTCAGTTCATTGCGTTCGCTCTATATAAGCGCCTTTACGAACGACGAACGTCAGCTTGGAAAAGATCAAGTCCGATGCTTTATAAATTACATAAATTCATCAAAAAACAACCTTACTTTAATTGAAAATTTGTTGAATTTTTGGCTAACGCTGCTGCTTTCTTCGAAACGACTGTCCACCAGGTGTTGTTGCGGCTGATTACTCACTGTCTGCCGCAACGACATCTGATAGACAGTCGTTCCGAAGAAGGCAGCAGCAGTTGAGGAAACGTCAACAAGTTTTTAATTAAACGTTGTTTTCTGGTAAATTTATGTAACTTATGTTATCGTTTCAACCTGTGAGTTTATTCAAAGACAAGTTCGTTGCTGCGCCGGTGATCGCAAGAAGTGGACAGCTTTCGTCGCCCAGTGTTCCAGCTGGAACAGGAAGAGAACTTGAGTCTAAGTCATAATTTCTAAGTTTTGGGTTCTGTTTAAGGTTTTTTTTATCAGTTTAGCTTTAGTCTGACCGCATGCATATCGAATCTGCGAGTTACCGCAGCGTCGCGGAGCAGGGCGCCGACTTGCAGACGTTCAGTCAGTACGGGTCCAGTCGGTCGGTCGGTCGGTCGGTCAGTGGAGCCGGGGGAGCGGTGTCAGGACACGCCATGGACGGACGACGGGATTCACGGGCGCTGACTGCAGTGCTGCAGGCGTCGGATCAATAGACTCAGTCTGAGCTTGCGTGCTGCAGGGCGCCGCTGGTCCAACTACCCCAGTCCTGGCCGCCGGGCGAGAGAGGCGCCGCGCCGGACGCATGGCTATAAACCGACGGCGACGACAACGAGCGCGGTCCCGGCTCGACGCCGCGGCCCGACGACCGACCGAACACGGCACTGAACGGACGGACTGACGGACCGACGGACGGGTCACATTGTCGGTCGCCACCCTCACGATAAAACTCCGTCCAGTCCAGCAGTAAAACGTATGCTCTCTCTCACGCACAGATTAGATCAGTATGTATTGGCAGCTTCAGCTACTCCGCTTCCTTGCGTACGTGTCACGCCTTCGTTTCACTTTTCTTGACAGCTGGCACTCCTCGCACAGGACTACAAACACGTTTTAGCAGCACACGAACACTAATTCAGCGTTTAGTCGGTGGAGGGGGTTGTTTTGTCGTGGTGGGGTTTGTCGGCTAACTGGCTGCTGAGCGGTAACCGTCGACATGGCGTGTGATCGCGTATCCGTCTGGCGTGCGGTGGGGGCTCATGGATCAACGCGGCCAGACTGTCAGTCACGTCGCTGAAACGCTGACAACTGTGAGTTGTCGCCGCAGCTCGTCTCTTCCCACCAAGTCGTACGTCGTAGCCACCGTCACAAACAGCGTGACGTTTCTTAACTTACACCAATCGCAGCAACATTCTTTCTCTATAACATCGCTAGTCATTTCCCGCTTCAGCTTTGCGCCGTTTACCGATCTTGACCTCTGACCTTCGTGCTAAAAATGATAGTTTTTATTGAAATAATTAATTAACAGACATCGCTAAACAGCACCGACCGCGAGTTACACGCAGGAACATTTCACCGATGCTCATTTATGTCCGCCGTTTAAAAAGTCAGTCACATCCTTCGTCGCTCTTTTGTGATTAATTTTTTCAACTTCGATATTACTGATGTCACGTGTCAAAATGCCTTCTGCCTCAGAAATGAAAGTCGGCGACAAAACCGCATTTCTATGTCATACGGACAGCTTATTATTGCTGTGACTTTGATATTTATCAATTATAACGGTCGTGTGAGCATCGTTTGACGTCGTACCCTGTGTGTCACATTTCGACGTAGGCCACTGCCAACCGTGGGACAGTTTTTCATGGAAATTATAGTTTTGCATGTCTACCTGACGTGACCTACGGTTGTTAATGTTAAAGGTATTGTACCGTTTGTATAGTTAAGAGCTACGCGTATGTCAAACCATTGTTTGAAACGGCATAATTGAGTGTTAAAACTCAAATTCCACTGGTCGTGATTTGTTGCAAACTTGTTGTAAAACAGAGTATGCAATAAGCTGTAGATCAACCGCACAACAAATTAAAATAGTGAAGTTTGGGTTTAAACGAACTTGTATAAACTCCAGACACTTATTCCAGAGTCGCCGACGATCAGTCGTGTAGCATATAAACTGTGGTTGTTTTAGTCACGCTTGACTGCGCACGTGGAAATTATCACCCCTATATACTACTACAGACATAGGGGCACACTGCTAAAAATAAACAGTACGAACGCAACCCTGGAGTTAATGTCGTCACTGTCGCGATATCTTATTTACATATTTTTTGTTAAAAATTTGTTTTGGGTAAATAACATCTGATGTATTCTGTGCTGTTTGCTTCGTTTAACATTGACAGCGTAAAGAATTAAGATGGATGCTGACGGACCTGTGTACGATGCCTCGATCGTGAATGTAGTGCAGTGCGGAGACAAGTTGTCGGACGAATGGTCTTGCGATTGCGTCCGACAGTCGGCCATCTTTCTGAGACTTTATGTACGCCAGCAGTTCGCCTCCCTTCGCATACTCCATCACCAGACCATACAACGTCGTCGCCTACACACACAGTTATTATTCACTCACATTCACTCGACTGCTCGCAGAACACAGACATTGATTATTGCTGAAAAAAACTTTCTCCATTAACGCAAGTCGCATTTCCTCAAGATTTGTATTACTAGAGTAGCAGTGATGGGCACAAACTTTTTATTTTTAGTTAAACTTTAACTATTTTTCTAACTAAAAATAGTAGTTAAACTTTTAGTTAAACTTTTTTTCACACTTTTTTTGACAAGACTGACTTTACGGACTTTAGTGATTGTTCTGTCCATCTACTGAAAACTAATACTATAAAAATAATAAAGCAGTAAAACTGCAGGTGAAGTTATATTTCTCATAATCATCCAATACAGTTCCACAGTTTGGTGTATAGACAGTCACGACAAAAAGTTGTCATTTATCAAAACTTTTAAATTATTACTCTGCTGCTAACAGAATGTCACTTGCCTCAAGATTGAGTCTCACAAACTGCCAGTGAATATTTCGAATTAACTAAAATAGTCTAGTTAAACTATTTAGTTAGTAACTATTTTTTAAAGTTAAACTACTCTTTTAACGTAAACTTTCTAAAATTAGTTGAACTAATAGTCTAACTACAAATGTAGTTAAACTTTTAGTTAGTAACTTTTTAGTTAACTTTTGCCCATCACTCTATAGGCCTAGTAGTAATAACAGTATTGATAGTATACCGGGTGGCACAAAAAACGTCCCAAACATTTGCATGCATTATTCAGCCAAATAGTCGAAATAAATCAGTTCAAAAGCATATATGTAACGACCAAACATCTCCGAATATGTGTAGAAATTTTCGCCTAAAACACTTCTATATTAGCCATGATACAAACAAAATAGCGTCACACGCCGTAAAGCAATTTTTGCAAACGGTTCATCATTTGCGTTGCCGCTTGTACGAAGGCTACGCCAAAACGTCACAGTAGGCTGAATCACCAGTCAAATAATCAGCAGAAAATGTGCTGAAGAGGTCCTTTATTCTCCTTTGCCACTGCTGCTAAGTGCTAAACGCTTTTTCCACTGCAATATGGCTTTTCTGATTCTGGCTGTCTGATGTCGACGTCATGCCATGTGTCTGTGATAACATTCTAATCTTCGAGTTTCGCAAACGGCTCAAGTTTTGCAAGATATCCCAAACTGAATAATGTAGCGGGATTCAAATCTGTTAAATGCGCTGTCCATTCTTGTGAGCTGATGAAATCTGGCGTGCTGTGTTAAAGAAAATTTTGAGTTGCTTCGATGCGGTGTGATGGAACGTTGTCTTTACATAATTGGATTTTTAACTTATCTTACGTGGCATTCAGCGGCATTCAGTGGTGTCATTAGTGAAGTCACTAAAATTTATAACTGGGTCAGAGTACACGTTGGTCTACAAATATGCAAAGGGAAATTTATCTCCATAAAGTATACGCGCCGTTATATTTACGCACATTTCAAGACGTTTTTAGCGCCACCCGGTATAATACACTGACGAAAATCGTCGACAAGCGCTCTCTGTGAAAGGCACACAGTGGCGTATATCAAGCTGAACGTGCTGCTGTAAAATACAATAGAAAGGTGCCAATTTATTCTACGAGCGTATTTCTGTAATAACTCAAAATAAATGTTCTAAGTTCGGTTGTTGTTTGCAATAAATTATAGGCTTAATGCTATTGATAATGTAGACCAATAAAAATAATCAGAACATAGACTGGTTACTTTTAATGACGCTTTTACCCATGCATTTACAGATAACCTGTTGGAATTAAACCTACCATCTCAGCCGACTACCTTGCGAAATTCGATTATAGCTTTTCGATTCGAAAGCGAGGCAAAACTGTTTAGTGAGAGTAGGTCTGTCGAAGAAGCTGTTCACGATATCATATCCGCATAATTTCTATGGTTTAATCCGCGACAGTTCAGCACGCCACTCGCCAGTCAGTCAATTCAACAATGACATTTTTCTTCCAGTAATCAGTAATGACGACGGCAGCATAAAACAGTCAATAAGAACTGTGTTCGACGGTGACAACGTCTTGTACATTATCTGCAGTTTCCACCCTCTCACCCACCAGAACCAACACGAAGTGGATCGTCTGACCTGTTGCTGAGATATGGTGATGACGGTCATTTGGAATTTTCTAGGCTGCGAGGTCGGTCGTCGGTCGGTCCTCGATATTCATTACACTGATGTCATAGTATTACTCTTCGCCACGTGAAAAAGATATAGCACGCGAGGGGTGTAGATTCTGAAATCCTCAAATAGCCCCCCCCCAAAAAAAAAAAAATTAAAACATTTTGGTCATGGGCCACGTTCCACCTCTCCAAAAAAGTACGAAAATTGGTTAGTACGTTCTGGAGTAATATAGCAGGCAAACGGTTAAAGAGCGGAGGTGTCAGTTGAAATTATTAGTTAATGCGAAGAAGAGACGTTATAATAAATGAAACTTGACTGATAGTGAGCAGCTTGGCTCGTAATGCACACGACAGACGGGCCGAGTAGTAGACGGTTTATGAGTTTCACGGAGCTATATAGCACTGCAGCTAGAAGGGGCTGTCATTAATAAGCTTGCAGATCGACCAGTGGGACGGAATGGGAAGGGTGTTACATCTGCTGCCGTATCTTCTGTCTTATCCCACCCGTTCCCATATACCACCGACATGGTTCCTACTTTCGCGGATTACGTGATAAACACGGGAGTAGTGCAGTCGGACCGTGACAACTAGGGTATAGCAATCGGCTTTAACGTCCATACATAACCATCACCGCCGCCCGCCACCACAATCGGTAGCAACACTTCGAAAACCAACAGAAAGAAAAAAACAACTAAAAGTCACACAGCGTCATGCTACGACCATCTACGAGTTTATCAACCACTTGTAGGCCTACACAGTTATATCGCAATGTCGCAGAGGTCTAGTTGTAACATGCCGGACGATGGTCATGAGATCAAGAATCGCAACAGCCATTATGGCGTACAGCTTTAAACACAAGCATCACATCATCACATTACTGTAATGTTGGGGTCGACTCAGCCTTCTACCCTCCGTGGGCAATGAAACTTGTAGCCTAAAGCCACTGGACGGAATAAAGTGCCATTCGGCAGACATTTGATGATGTGCATGACCACAAATAAATAACATTATAATTGGACAGTACCTCGAAGAAGAAGAGATTTTCGGATAAGGTAGAGCAAAAAGTCAAACCCCCAGTCAAAATTTAGTTAGTAATTTGCGGCCAAACCGACGTGCGACTTTCAGCGACGCCACATGGTGATGGACTTTGGTGCCGCGAATTAGTATTGTTACTAGTCGAACTATAGCGCATAGCACATCCCCCGACATCACAGCTAGTGCCCCAACGTCTCACCCCCATACACATACACAGCAAGAGTACGGTCTCACCGTCTTTCCATTCTGACGTCGCCTCGTCGGCCATCGCAATGTCGATGAATCATTCGCCCTTCAGGCATTCTATTGATTTCCGCCGAGCATGCGACGTAGAGAGGAAAGGACCGGGCGAAAAATGAACGCGGAACAACCCGGGTGAGGTATGATTGGGCATCGGGCAAGTCTGACGGCCGGTGCCCTATTATAGGATCGCCCCTCCCCAGTAAAGTCTTCCTCCGCCCGACAATGCCGCCCAAGCGGGACGAATTTTTACCGGTAAATTGTCGGCCGGGAGAGACTTTTCTGGGGGGGCGATCCTATAACGCGGAGACTTTTTATGGGGCCGGTGATATTTTAATAAGAAGGACACATCAATTTTGTGATTATCTCTCCCCGGGCGGATTTTTCATGGGGAAGACATTTTAATGTGACACCGGCGAACACGTCGCCGGTCCGGTCTGCATAGTCGATCGGTTGTCGGTCGGTTGGTCGGTCGGTCGACTCAGTTTTACGGTCAATGGTCCAATGACTGTCGGATCACGACACGCCGTACTAGGACGTGCTATGCGCTGAAGCCATGCGCTACCGACGACCCACTGCACCAGGCTTGACTACCACTCGTCCTCCTCACAGCGCTTTATCAAGTCATCTATTGCGAGGGCGGACTTCTTCCGGTGTGTCCAGTTTCTTCTCATCAGTGTTTGAATTGTGAAAAATTAGCTGGGGTGTTGAACTTTTCGACCAAAATTATGATGTAAATCTTATGTACAGGGTGGTCTAAAAAACGGCACAAAGTTTGTCACCATAATTTTGCAACCGTACACCACAGACCACAGAGTCATGCGGTTTTCAGCAAAATGTTCCGAAAGAAATTCTTTACATGACTAAAGTCAGTGTTTAAATACAGCAATTAAATATTGTTTATTTTTGCCGCTGGCAAGTGAACTATTGAAAAACAGTATTACCTTCCATGTACATTGGTCCATAAAAACAAGCCGCTATAATTTTTCAATAGCTCCGTGAAACATTGGCCGATTTCAATAGTTTTTCGCATGCGATATTGAGAAAAAACTTGATGCAAAGGTCTGTAGTTTTGGCCACCTCACCTTAACGTTGTTGCTACACTACCGTGTGAAGTGCAGAATTCGCAGTCTGGCCATTGACAACAATGAATTCCTACCAGGTAGCGTAGGTGTCGACTCAGAAATTATTACCTGAATAGCGACAAACGCAATTGGCAATTATTATCACTCAAAAAGACACGTGTCACATCACATTATCTTAATTTTAGCATGTGCTCAAAATGTCTTCCTGCAGCACAAATGCAAGCGGTAGACGTTAACACCATTTGCCAACAGCACTTTCAGTATCTGCATGACTCACGCGGCCCACTCGCTGTTGATGTATCATTTCAGTTTGTCGACTTAAAATTTTAAAATAAAGAAGAAGCAACAGATTTTGAATGATTTTGTGGTCTTAGTAATTTTCTGAGCTGACGCATGCACTACCCAGTATGAATTCATTGTTGTCAATGGTCAAACTACGACTTCTGCATTTCACAAAGTAGTGTAGTGACAAACTTAGCGCGAGGTGGCCAAACTACAGACATTTGCATCAAGTTTTTTTTTAATGTCACATGCCAAAAATTATTAAAATCAACCAATGTTTCACGAAGCTATTGAAAAAATAAAAGTGGCACGTTTTTATGGACAGCGATGTCGAGATACTGTTTTTGCATAGTTCAATTGCCCAGCAGCAATAACAAAGAATATTTAACTGCTTATTCAAATACTGACGTTAGTCATGTATAGAATTTCTTTCGGAACATTTTGCTGATAACCACGTGACTTTATGACGTTCGGTTGCAAAATTATGGTGTCATTAACTCTGTGCCGTTTTTTGGACCACCCTGTATATAGTACATAGCTGACCCCCCCCCAGTACATAATTTGACAATGTGTTAGAGGGATTGAAAAAACAGTTGAGGGTTCAAACCCCCCCCCCAACCCCGGCAATTCAAACACTGCTTCTCATAAAGTACTGATAATAAAATTTTGTCATCCAAAATTAGCTACGTTAATTGTAGTGTGAAGCGATCCCATCATAAATGTTGAAAATAGTGGAAACCTTTCGAGCGATCTGAGCTCTGCCTCAAACTCTGCTGAGGAAGCTTACAGAGCTCCCCAGATCCCTTAGCTAGTGGGGAGAGGATACACTGCTCTTCTAAAAAATGCATCCCGTCTCTAACTCTGATCGCGGGAACGTACATTTTACTGTACGGGCATTTCACCGCTAGAACATTTTCCCGTAAGAACAATTGCCCAACAGCTAAGCCGAAAGCCGACATTTTCCCGTTAAACTGTAGAACATCTTGGTCCTCTTTCTGTATAACACGGCACACTTGAAGTACTGAGTATGAATGACGACCACGTCAAAATTGAACGGAAATAAAATGATAAACAAACTGCGAACGAATAAAAGCAACGTCCACACAACGAGACGGCGGGATGAAAAAATAAAAAAGAAAAGAGGTAAGCGTTGTTGTAAGAGAAAAAATTGTGGAGGCAATAATAAACCGTGATGCGCCGCACATGCCGTGATTGACAGTTGGTTCTATCTAGCGCGTCAACCTCTAACCCAAATTAGAAAATGTGGCATGTCTGCGAACCGAGAATGGCGTAACGAAGCAAACGGATGGACCGGAACATGCACGGAGACCACTTCCCATGCACGACTGGCAAAGAGGCTCATTCGCGGAAGAACAACGTGACGAGCGACGACGTTAATGGCTCAAGACTGCAGCGCGGTTGCTCAAGACAGTTTTTATTCGCCGACCGCCGTTCGTTGGCACAAATAATTATCGCATGATTATTGGTCGTGGCGGACGGACCGCGGACTGCGTAAAATACGGACGGAGCCGAATGTCTTGGGGCACAGTGCAGTGAGATAAAGGACGAATAACGAACATCGCAGCCACAGACGCCCAACAGTGGACTAGAAAACATACAGACTATTAATCCACACAGCACGGCGGCGGTTTGCAGATCCATGGAATGCTTATGACAGAAATTTGTCGATATATGCACGAAAAACAATCGCGAAATCCATTTAGAGCCTGAGCGACGACGATACCTGACATCTTCGCTGAGCTGCGAAAATGTGTTGTCATTCTTTACTATATTTAGCGTAAAATCCTTGCTTAGCGAATTTGTTTTGCATTTTAACAGCTTTTTTCTCCGATCCAAACACACTGGCCATAAGCCTATCTCAAAAACTGCTGCAGCCCCTTTTGGGACCACTAGAAGGTTTTCCATTACCGACGAAGCTATACATTTAGTGGCAAATTTGGGCGAAAAAAAATTTGTCCAGAGACGGCGGAAAAAGTATGTTGGAAAAAAGGTTTAAAATGCAGACGTAATTAACCGTCCAAAAACATAATAACGGTGCGAAGCGACCGCAAAAGATATTCCGAAATATTACGACGATAGCTCAACGTTTATGGCATGATGACTGTGAGATGCGGTGGCCTGGAGTAAGTCGCATTGCAGATGGCTAAGGAGCGACGCCGGAACTGTGAGCAGTGTTGCTATAGCAATAGCCTCGTTCCCGGTAACATATGACATCGGCTGCTAGGACGACGACGACGACGTACAGTATACTGGATGCCTGGCTTGCCGTGCTGCTGCTGCCTCTCTGTCAGAGCATTAAACGTACTTTGTAGTCCGACTAACAGCCAGGCTCCACCGAGAATAACAAACACCGTACAACGAATACGCGCTTTGATGATGATGATGCCAGTTTTCTATACTCCCACCGGGTTGCGTTGGCCGTATATACCGCTCTATGCACGACTGTCTTTACATTAGAGCCTATGCCAGTTAATATGAATATTTATAAATATATATTACGCATTCAAAC
>Ga0209367_1012811_pt1 | contig 10894 bp, 8 predicted proteins | sample WorMetLIZISLAND2_FD_187412 | JGI IMG/M metagenome (GOLD analysis project Ga0209367, IMG submission 187412) | Marine gutless worms symbiont microbial communities from Max Planck institute for Marine Microbiology, Germany - Olavius geniculatus... ... | reverse complement strand
CAGGGCGGTGGCCGCTGTCCGCCCGGCCGCCATGGTGCTGCTGGAAACCGAGATCTGGCCGGGTCTTCTGCGCGCCCTCGACCGGAACGGCTGCAAAACAGTCATCATCAACGGACGGTTGACAGTCAGAAGTCTGAAAAGATACCTCCTGTGGCCTTCGATCTGGTCCAGCCTCAGGCCGCACCGCGTGCTGGCTGTCTCAACGGCCGACGCCGATCGCTTCAAGCAGCTGTTCGGCCCGACCGGCATCGAGGTCATGCCGAATATTAAATTTGACAGCGCCGCCGCCGCGTCCGCCGCGCCGGACAATGCAAGTGCCGTTATGAGCCTGGTGCCCGCAGAATCGGCTTTTGTCGTCATGGCCTCCGTCAGGCGCCAGGAAGAACCTATGGTGAAACAGATGGTCATCGAAATCAACCGCCGCCGCCCGGATACGGTCATCGGGCTGTTTCCGCGGCACCTGCACCGAATCCAATCCTGGCAGCATGCCCTGAATCAGACCGGCATTCCCTGGTCCCCGCGCTCCAGTGCCGGCACGCCGGCGGCCCCAGGATCGGTAATCATCTGGGATACCTTCGGGGAGTTGATGTCGGCCTTCCAGCTTTGCCACGCCGCCTTTGTCGGCGGCAGCCTGGCACCGCTGGGAGGGCAGAATTTTTTGGAAGCGCTCAGGGGCGGCGCCAGACCTGTCATCGGGCCGTTTTGGGAGAACTTCAAATGGGTGGGCCCGGAAATCATCGCCACCGGGTTGCTGCAGGTGGCTGCTGACTGGCAGGAGGCGGCTGCCCTGCTGCTGGCGGATATTGCCGACCCGCCGTCCCGGGACGAGATTATCGCCAAAACGCTCGAATACCTGCAAAAACGCCGCGGCGGCATCGCCAGAGCTTGTCAGATCATTGCTTCCCTGGTAGATGACCACGCAAAAGCCTGATTGACCGCAAAGCGTTCAATCAGGTGTTTTTTGTTATATGTTAATCGTTATTTGAAACGCTCTGATAATTTACTATGATTCCGCGCAAAATCTTACACCTTTACAGCAATCACAAATGGACCGGTCCCGCGGATCACGCTCTCAATCTGACCGCCTGGCTGCAGCAGTCCGACGGCATCGAGACTGTCTTTGCCTGCGGGCGACGTCGGGGGGTGGAAAATCACCTGTACCGCAAAGCCCGCCAACGACGGCTTGACTGCCTCAACGGCCTGGCCCTGCAAAAACACCTGAGCTGGAGAATGTTTCCGGACATGTATGCCTTGAAGAAAATGGTCAACCACAGCCGGATCGACCTGATTCACTGTCATCAGGACAACGATGCCCTGACCGCCGTGCTGGCCGGTTTCGGAGACCGCATGATCCGGACCTGCTACGACGGCGAACCCGCGCCGTTAAACTTCAGACAGCGGTTTTTCTATCGACGGGTCAAAAAGATCATGACGGCCTCCTGCAGACTGCAAACCCATCTGGCTGCTCTGCTGCCCGACAAGGACATACAGCAGGTCGACATCCCCGTCGATCCTGAGCTGTTTCGCCCCCTTGAAAAAAACGCCCGCCTGCTGGCCGAATTCGATTTGAAGGCCGCTGCCCCGCTGGGGGGGATCGTGGCCCGGGTCCAAAAACACCGCAATTTTTCACTCCTGCTGGACGCCATCGAGCAGGTCGTCAGGTTGATTCCTGATTTCAAGTTTCTGATCGTCAGCCGCGGCACGCATATCGATACCGTCGCCCGGCAGCCGGTCAGGCAGCGCGGGCTGCAAAAAAACATCATTTTTACAGGATATCGTCATGATGACTACCGCGATGTCCTCAATCTGCTGGATTACAAGATCTTCCTGGTGCCGGGCAGCGACGGCTCCTGCCGGGCAGCGCGAGAGGCGCTGGCGTGCGGGACGCCGGTAATCGCTGCCCGCCGGGGGATTCTGCCCGAACTGATTACTGACGGCCAGACCGGCATCCTCGTCGAAGAGGACCCCGCCGATCTGGCCCGGGCCATCATTACCATGCTGGAAGACAACGACTTCCGGCAGCGCTGCTCCCGGGCCGCCCGCCAATACGCCGAGACCGTCCTCAGCCCTGACAGATATGTTCGCAAAGTCACCGCGGCTTATGAATCCCTGATGTCGGAGGTCAGATGACAGAGGACGGAAGACGGAGGACAGATGAATTGGGAAGGGGGAATGCGGAATGCGGAAAACATAGAAAGCCCTAGTCCTGCAACTTCAGTAAATTAACACAGGAACCTTTGGGAATGGCTTTCAGCCGCAAGTTAAACAATAGCGACTGAAAGCCGCTCCCACGAATTCAAATCCTTTTGATGTTGCCGGATAATCGGACTATGAGAATCAAATATCCGACCTTTTTTTCCGCCTTCCGCATTCCGACTTCCCACTTCTTTCTTCTGTCTTCTGTCATCCGTCTTCCGTCTTCTGTCGTTCCAGCTCCCTCAACTTGATGTACTTCAAAAACTTTCCGTAGGCGGTGCTGATGGAAATGACGAAACCTTCGTAGCCGTCGAGGAGCCCCAGCTTCAGCAGGTATTTCTTGAAAAAGGTCAGCAGGGGATTCAGGCATATGTCCAGTGCCAGATTGGACCGCCTGCCCCGCTCGAAGGCGGCGCGGGCGGCAATGCCGGAGAAACTGTTGATCTGGGAGATATGGCTTTGAATCGTCGGGTAGGAAAAATGCAGCAGATCGCCGCTGAGCGTGCGCAGGCCGCCGGGGTCGTCCATGACGACATGATCATGGGGATTCACCCCGCCCCAGCCCCCTTTTCTGCGGTCCCACAGCCTTATCTTCCGGTCCGGATACCAGCCGCAGTGTCGAATCCATCTGCCGCAGTAATTGGTCAGGCGGCTGATCCAAAACCCGTCCGCATTCCAGTCTGCCGCGGCCGCCTGAATCGAGCGCTGGAGCTCGGCTGAAAGCGCTTCGTCGGCATCCAGAGACAACACGTAGTCGCTGCCGGCACAGGTCAAGGCATAATTTTTCTGTTCGATGTGCCCTTCAAAAGGGTGCTGAATGAAATCGACCCCTTTTTTCTGACAGATTTCGGCGGTGGCGTCGGTAGAATAGGAATCGACCACGACGATCTCGTCAACCGTGCCCATCAGAGAGTCCAGGCAGCGGCCGATGTTCTTCTCCTCATTGTAGGTTATGACGACAGCCGATATTTTAACAGGATTGTTCAACAGTCTGCTCCCGTTTTCCGGTGAATCCGGGCCAGGTTGCAGCCCGGCCGCCGGCCAAAAAAAGCGGCCGGTCAAATCTTTAAACAAACGATATAAAATTACAACAATTTCGAGCGGCAGATCAAGTTCGATTTATTAGGCGGAGCAGCCTCGGCCTCCGGCAGCCAGGATCCGGTGATAAACCGCCAGGTTGTTGTCCACCATGGCGTCCATGGAGAACTGTTTTCTCACCGCCGCCCGGCCCCGCGCCGCCATCCGGCGGGCTTCCTCATTGTGGATCAGCATCGACACGATCCCGTCGGCCAGCGCCAGGGGGTCGGCTGCCGGGACCAGGCGGCCGGTTTCGCCGTCCTTGATGATCTCAGGAAGGCCGCCCGCGTCGGCGGCTACAACCGGCGTGCCCAGGGCGAGAGCGTCCAGCACGGCGGTACCCAAGCCTTCCTGAACACTGCTCATGACAAAAAGATCGGCGATTTGGTAAAACGCGCCCACATCCCTGCGAAATCCGGTGAGGGTGAGGGCGCGATTGATGCCCAGGGAGTCGGCCAGCGCCTGCAGCTCGGCCATCAGCCTGCCCTCTCCGATGATAAAGAAGCGCGCCGCGGGAATTCTATCGAGAACGTGGGGAATCGCGCGCACCAGGTACTGCTGCCCCTTGTGTCCGGTTAGATGGGCCACGTTGATGACCACCGGTTCGCCAGGCTTCAGGTTGAATTCGGGTACGAGCTTCTCGCCGGAAACTCCGGCAAAACGCTGCAGATCGATGCCGCTGTGCACCACCGCGATGCGATCAGCGGCGATGCCGTCTGTGACCATCACCGCTTTGATTTTGTTTGAAATGGCAATGTAGTGGTCGGCCATGTAGCGGTATTTGATCGTGTTGAGCGGTAAAAAGCGGTTGCGGAAAATCGTAAAATCCACCCGTCGGGTCACCAGACGGCGACAGCGGCAGCCGATGGAGGCTATGAATGCCAGGCTGTGCGCATGGGAGGTGTGGGAATGGACGATGTCGTAATTATGGGTCCGCACCAATTTGTTCAGCCGCAGGGCGGCGACAACATCCGCTTCACCGTGCATGGCGATGGGAACAACATCGATCCCGGCCCGGGACGCTTTAACCGCCAGCGGTGATTCCGGCTGGCAGACCAGGTGCCCCCCCACCTGTCGCCGGCTCAGGCCCCGCAAAAGATACAGCGTTTGCTGTTCCCCGCCGCGCCAGGTTCTTTCGGTATTGATGTGAAGGATGTTTATATTGTGTCTCATACAATATTCAGGCTAGAGGCTATCTCAAATCCGCCTCAGGCGGATTTGAGTTAGCTTCTATTTTCCGGAGCAAAGCGATACCACCCGGTCCGCAAAATGATGAAAGCTGTGACGGGCATGCACAAGTTGATAGCCCTGCCTTGCGATCCGGCGTCTGTCGTCGGGTCTGGCCAGGTATTTTTCCACCAGTTCCAGGCACTCCTGCTCGCTGCGGTACCACACAAGATGCTTTTCGTTCTCGAAAAAGGTCTCCATCCCGCGGACATAGGCGGTCAGAAAAAACCCGCCGCAGCCGAGGGTCAGCCATAGCCGGTTGGACCAGTGGCCCTCCACCTCGCTGGTGATATCGGCCCCGAGAATGATCTTGGCCCCCGCACAGACCAGGGCATAGCTGCGAGGCGTTATAATCCTTTTGGCCGGACTGAGTCCGAAGGGGCGCCAGCCCTTGCCGTATACCTTGACCCTGCAGGTCGCGGCAAGCTTCTGGGTGAGCCTGACCCTGGGTTCGTCCGCCCGGGCTTTGCCGATAAAGGCCAGATCGGATTTCCAGACGGGCAGGACCGCCCGCCGCTGCCGGTGATCGTAGCGGTCGCAGGCACCGGTGAAATACATGGGGTTGGCAATCCCCGCCCGTCGATAGTCGTCGAGCTGCCCCTTGTTGGTCGCCAGGAAAAAATCAACCCGCCTGCCCAGCTCTGCCAGGGAGGGATGGATTTCAGGCGACATATCTTCGTAGTACAGGACCGTTTTGCTGCCGCCGCCGGTATATCTTTTTAGAACCGCCAGGGGGATGTCCTTGGAGTAGATAAAAATAATATCCGGTTCAAAGGCCTCGATGCGGTTGACGATCCAGCCCTCGCTGCGGTCTCTTTGACGCCGTCTGATTCTGGCAGGGTTCAGCCACAGCACCTGATGCCCGCAGTCTTTGAATGCCCGCGCCAGGTGGCGGGTGGTCCGCGTTCGCCGTTTGGATTTGCCGAAAAGTATGATTCGCTGCATTACTTTAACCAGACAGGCGCGGTTCAGGTGCCGCGGATGTCCTCGATAATTTTTTCCAGGGGTTTGAAGCCCCCTTGCCGGACCAGCTCCCGCTTTAACCGGATGACATCCCCCATGCCGGCCAGCGCCCGCAACAGGGCAGCCGGGTATATGGTGTCGAGCTTGAGCAGACGCGTGAACAGTCTCAGCAGAATCCAGGGTGCATGCCGCCTGGCAAGATGGCGCCGTGACAGGTGCAGCCACAGATAGAAAAAACGATTGCGCCGGCTCACGATTTTAATTTTGCGGCCGGCAAAAAAGCGGTGGATTGTTCCGTGATGATCGTGAACAACCCTGCTGCGGGGTTCGAAATAGGTCTGCCAGCCGCGTTGGTAGGCCCGTGTCGCCAGATCGCGATCCTCATAGTAAAAGGGTTGGTACAGCGGCAAAAATCCGCCCAAGCGGATGAACATTTCCTTGCGGATAGCGGCCGAACCGCCGGAGGCGTAAAGGCTTTTAAGCGGCCGCCCCCCGGCGGCCAGTTGGCGAGCACGCTCGATATCCCAGTCTTGGTTGCGAATTTCACCCCGAATGATTCCGGGGGTGTTCCAGGACACACGCTGGGGGTTGCCCTGCGGATCGCAGATCAGCGGCGAAACCGCGAAGGTGTCCCCGCGGCTGAACCATCCGATCAGGGGAGCCAAAAACCGGCTGTCCGGCCGTACGTCCGAGTTCAGCAGCACGATAATGGGATAGCGCGCGGCATCCACACCGCTATGAACGGCTTCGCTGAATCCGCGATTGGTTCCGTGCGTCACGATCCGAATTTCGGGAAACTGCTTTTCGATCAACGCAATGCTGCCGTCTTTGGAGGCGTCGTCGACCACGATGGTCTCGACCGGGGCGCTGTAAGACGCGGCCGCCCGCCTGACGAAGCCCAGATTGGTGGCTAAAATCTCTTCCCCATTGTAGTTCGGGATAATAATGCTGACCGAGGATAAGCCCATAAGTCGTCGGTATTCAAGTGTCCGGGGTTGTTCTCCGGGTGGGCGCAATTGCCCGTCGGTTACGGTTGCCGCCTATCGCCATTTAAATAAATCTTTTACCCCTTTGCGGCTCAGCCGCGCCATTAAATTCAGGCTCGTTGATACGCCCCTGATGTGATCGAAGCTGGAGTCCTTGACGAAGCCTTCCTCTGCCGGATCCCAGCTTTGGACGTCTTCAAACCCGCAGTAGGTCAGGCAAAACGTTAAAAATTCATGGTCAAAAACACAACGGTGCAGATTTTCAGGATATTCCTGTTCGCCGGATATGCGGCCAAGTATTTTGGGGTGCAACGGTATTTTGTGGTTGAGATAAAGACCGCAAAGCGCTTTAAAATCCGGTACCGCGATTCGAATGATACCGGAGGTCCTCAGCATTTTTTTCACCAGCAGAATCGCGCCCAGAACGTCGGTGTCACCTTTGCGCATTGCCTTGCCGGGCGATCCGAAATGTTCCAGCACATGGGACATGTAAACTTCAGTGCAGCACCCCTTCAGACAGCAGGCAAGTACGCCCAGTTCCGCAACGAGGTCCGTCGCATCGGTCCTGCGCGCATCGACATTGACATAACCGGGCTGCCGGGTGGTGCCGCAGCCGTAATACAGTCTGAGGTCCGCATCCGGCGTCAGTTTGATTCTGCGGCCGGCTGCCAGCGCAGCTTCTATTTCGCCGATAGGGATAAACATCGCCAATCACCTTGGTATTCTAAAGCTGCCGGCATCGGTGTTGTCCAATCCAAAAATGACCGTATTTTTGGTGAGCGTAATTCCCCATATCCTGGCATAGATAGCCCGTCTTTGCGCTCTAGGCGGCCAGCAGCCGCCGTAGTAGTAATATAAAAACCGCAGGCGGTCCCTGAGTTTTAGTTTGCCGCTGGTGGAGGCGTTCAACTGAGCCAGATTCAGAATCTTCCGCGGTTCGGAAAGTCCGCTTAATTTTACATTGTCAAGATCCAGCAATAGGAATTTATTGTTGTAATACATCACGTTGGTGGCGTTGAAATCTTTTTGCCAGATGTGGTTCTCGTGGATGTTTCTGACCCACCGGGCCAACTGCCGGATCACCTTTCTTTTATTGCTCTGGCCGACGAGGGTCGGCAGAAACTGATACAAGGGGATGCCGCCTTTTATATAGTCGGCGATAAAAAAACTTCTGTGATCGAATCTGTAGTAGCCCTGAGCAGTGGGAACGTCGATGCCGCGTAGGTCAAGGGCGCGGCTGTTTATCCAGCTGGCCAGGCATCGATCCCTGTGAAATCGGCCCTTGGCGTGTATCTTGATGCAGACCGATTTATACGCAATCACCTTTTTTTCCTTTAAATTGACACCATTTTCAAGGGCACCCAGAATATCCGCCCGATCCCATCGGAAGCCTTTGCGTCGGTAGATTTTTTCTTCCCGGGACCGCAGGATTTCGAACTCGCTGCTGTTCTTCAGGCACCTTTTGGTTCTGGACCTGAGATGTTTTCGATAATGCCGGATCGATGCATTCCGAAGGTGTTCAATAGCAACTTTGTTTCTGAACCGGCGGTTGTAGGCCGCTAAAAAGGTGCCGAACCAATCTTCGCCCGTCATCGGGTTCAGGGCAAGATAAAGCCTGCCAAGGTTGTGCGATCTCAGCCAGCCGGGCAATATGCCTAGAAAAAATAACTCCTGGGCATCAATCAGCACGGGCCGTCCGTCGGGGGCAACGACGATGTTCCCGGGATGCCAGTCGGCGTAGTAAAATCCTTTGTGATGAAGGCCGGCAATATAGCCTCCCGTCAAGCCGGGATCGATTTCACTAGCCGGCGTGAGCGTGTGGCCTTCGACCGCCCTGGTGACAATAAAAAAACGGCGGGGTTCGAGGTCGAAATTCTGGCCTCTCATTACCGGCTCGGCCGCCTCCACATCCAGAGACTTGAGCTTGTGTAGGTTGTTCCATTCAGCCCACCGCCGGCGCGGGAGCAACAGGTGACGCAGCCTGTCCTTGGGGCGGGTAAGCAAACTGATTTTGATGTAAAAATCCCCCAAGGCAGTTTGTATGAATATCACCTGTTTGCGGTCGTTGCACTTGACTGTCCGATGGCCGCCGGCGTTGTTCAATAAAGCATCTAGGTCCAAATGCCGGTAGTAAGGGCTGTTCCTGATTCGACAGTCCTCCAGCCCCCCCAACAATCGATCCAGGGATTCCTGACCGTTCCTGTTCTGTCTGCTGATATCGTGTTCCACGTATTCGTCCAGCTTTCCGCCCTCGTACGCCCTCAGGCGCCCACTGCTCCCATGCGGCCCCCTAAACTGCCATCAGCCCTCTGCCATCCGCGTACCGCGGCGTGCCAGTCGGGCTAAGACGGGTTCTCCGTCTTCTGTCATCTGTCCTCCGTCTTCTGTTCTCTGTCTTCTGTCATCCGTCCTCTGTCTTCTGTCCTCCGTCTTCTGTCCTCTGTCTTCTGTCCTCTGTCTTCTGTCATCTGTCATCTGTCCTCTGTCTTCTGTCCTCTGTCCTCCGTCTTCTGCCATCTGTCTTCTGTCATCCGTCCTCTGTCTTCTGTCCTCTGTCTTCTGTCCTCCGTCTTCCGTCCTCTGTCTTCCGTCCTCGGTCCTCTGTCTTCCATCCTCTGTCACCTGATCTCAATCCGGGCCCAACGGCACGGCAAACCTTTGCGCTGCGGCGCGTTCGCTTTTTGCTCTGACCTGAAGCAGGGGCTTGTGGCCCCAGAAAGCCGCCCAGGAACAGAAGGTGCTGACGGTGCCAGAATATAATCGCACTGGCTCAACATGTAATTGTCCTCGACGATGACAGCGACAACGGGGTCTCGGCGTTTGTTGCCGTATTCATCCGCAGCGTCATTTCCGGGACCGAAAACGAAGTCCAGACCCGCAAAGTCTTCGGCTTTTTGACGGGCATCCGAACAGATGGCAAAACCGATTTTTTTATCCGGAAAACAGGCCGCGAACTCTCCCATCCAGCGACGATAATCGCCGGGCGCGAAAAAAAGCGCCCCGTCGGCATGCTTGCGGTAGTCGCCATGGCGGATATGCACGCCCAGAACCAGGTCAACGCCCGAGCGCAGCCGGCTGAGTCTGCGGTCGCTGGCGGTCCTCAGGCCGGGGTTGGGGGTAAAAATGCGACGAATCGCTTCAGCATGCCTTGCGCACAGATCATGATCGCGAATTTTCCAGGTGGACACGACTGCCAGCCGCCCTCCTCTGAATTCCAGCTCATCGAGAAACTGCCGCAGGCCTTTACCCTGGGGATTGCGCGTCGCCTTGCCGGACTGAACCGGAAACCAGGGCAGCAGTCTCGAGACCTTGGCTATCTGGTATAAAAATCTGACGACGGCGTAGGCCAGACGCGTCTGCCAGACGGGAGACGGGTCGGGTCTGGGCGATGAATCCGTCTGGATCAGCAGCTTTCCGCGGGTACCAGTAAAAAAATCGCCATATTCTCCCAAGGTTGGATTCAGAAAAACGCACCCTTTTTCAAGGCAGTAAGCCAGCAGGTGGGCATGCATCGTAAGCCGATTTCCCAGCTGAGCATTGCGTTTGGCGAGGACAATCCATTTCAGCATGGCCAGACTCGTGTGTTTGCCCGGTTGGGCGCAGAAAATCCGACGGGCAGCCTCAAATTAAAAAAATATTACTAAAATTCGATATTTAGGTAACATAATGATTGAATTTTAACAAGAAAATTCATATAGGTAAAAGAAGCCTGTTTGCATAGATATTCGGAAAAATGACGGAAAGACAGCTGACCCAAAAAATTGATTTATATCGCCTCGGCTTTACAAAGTCTCTTGGCGAGGAGCAGCTAAAAGCCCTTGTCGCACACCTGCCCACCCCTAAAACAAACCGGGCATCACTGGCGGGCGGCCGGGGGGCGGTGGCTGCACCGGTCATCAACGGGCTCGGGCCGGTTGTCATCAAGCAATATCTGCGCGGCGGCCTGATGCGGTTCGTTCTTAAAAACCGTTACCTGAAATTGGGCCGCACCCGGGCACAAGCTGAATTTGAGCTGCTTCAAAGACTCCGCCCCTGCGGCATCCGCACACCGGAGCCGGTGGCCTATGCCTACCGCGGATTCCCGTTCTACGCGGCCTGGCTGGTCACCCGCAAGATCGAAAATGCCTGCACGCTGGCCGAGTTGAGCCGTCATGACGACCGACGGGCATCCAGGCTTATGTCAAAGGTTATCGAACAGGTCGGCCGGTTGATCGATTGCGGCTGCATTCATGTCGATCTTCACCCCGGAAACGTTTTAGTCGACAGCAGCGACAATATTTTTATCATTGACTTCGACAAAGGCTACATGTCCGCCAAAAACCGGGAGCGGATCTATAATATCTACCGCAACCGCTGGCGGCGGTCGATAATCAAGCACGGTTTGCCGCCGGTGCTCAATGAATTGCTCAAAGAGGGACTCCACCGCAATGGCGGTACCTTCAACC
>Ga0209367_1012810_pt1 | contig 10894 bp, 7 predicted proteins | sample WorMetLIZISLAND2_FD_187412 | JGI IMG/M metagenome (GOLD analysis project Ga0209367, IMG submission 187412) | Marine gutless worms symbiont microbial communities from Max Planck institute for Marine Microbiology, Germany - Olavius geniculatus... ... | reverse complement strand
CTATTATAGCGCATATGACCAACGAAACCCATGAGTTAACGCGTTGCGCTAGTCAGAAAAAAAACTGTTAATTCGAAGCATAAATCGAAAAAATACATAGGCCTAGAAGCAGTGTACGCGTTAGATTTTAGAAGAGATTATCTGTTTGTCTGTTAGATGTCATAGTCGTGGCGCTCACTTAGTTTACGCAATCGGTTAATCAAACTGACCTATCGTAGTATTAAAACAATTCAACGTGTCGACGCGTCGCAGTTTTGCCATCCCGTTTGGATACGTATACAGTACACACGTCACCGTTAGTTACCGTACCATCCATTGGGGCTAATTTAAATATTTACTAGGCATAGCAGCCCACAGTAACGTTGAAATCAACGTACGCGGCCTGCGACCGTTCAGACTTGTTTATATACAGCAACGGGCACGTCGATTTGGGTTTCTCGCTGGCATTACTTAATTAGGCGCATTGTTGCTTGCTTCTCCGCTGGCTTATCGTTTAAGCTGACAATTTCACTAGCGTTTGCATAACTTCTATAAAAATACAGCTTTATAATAAATTTGTATATTTGTTGTTGTTATTTGTGTAGATGTGTTTTCACACTTTTTTCACTTTAATTGCACAAGATTGTCCGTTGGCGCATGTTCTTAGCTCATCTTTTTTTGACATCGTGTTAAATACAAAAATAGGCCTCCGCCTTTAGTGCTATAAAGTGGGGAATGCGTACAACTGAAAATCATGCTGAGACTTTTGCATGTTTTTTGTTAAAAACTGTAGGTTTAATATGAAAAAAAATGCGTAAAATTACTCTAATGCGTGACAATTATTATACATTTGTATTGTTGTCAGCTACATATAAAAAACTACTAAAATAAAAATGCAAACAATTTATAAGACAAAGAACAAGCTTGCACTAAAATGTTTTAAACGCAGATTCACAAATTTTGATAATATATAGCTGCAGGGACGAAGTAATTCCTAGAAAAAGTGAAGAAACGGTGTCTCCAGTTCACCTTACTTCACCCAGGGGCTTAAATAGCGTTAAGATCGTGAATCCACGTTGTATGAATCATCGTGAATTTACCTATTGGATTTACTGTCGTGTGCCCGGCAAGCCGACGTTCCTGCTGCACCTCACGTGCCGTTGCGACATTTGATCGGCTCCTCGCGTCATTGTTTGACGCCGACGTCTCTCAACATCAGAGACGACTAGCTATTAGTCAGTTGTCAAGATCGCTCAATCGATTGAATTACACAAAAACCAGTTGAAGTCAGTAGTCAGTGGCGACTGATTGAAAATCGAAATACTTCGTCGGATCAATGGGCCAAGGGTAGCATACTGTAAGAGAAAGACATTTTTTTATCTTTGTTGCAACGTAACGAGTTTAATCGATTCGTGTTTTTTTTAAAAATCACAGCACGAAAACAAATAGGCCTGAGAACAGTTTTCATTCTTACAGCAGTCAATAACACGCCTTAACTTAAACCTGATCGCAATTGACATCTACATTTTCCTGTTGAACCGATAGCTTTGTGCTGTTGTATTTTTGTTTATTACAAGTAAGTTATTAAATTAATGAAGGCCTACTTAAAGTTTTGTGATACGTCGTTGCGATGAGGTTGTTTTTGTTCTAGTGTTAAGATCGCGGCGCATTAACTAAGCCTAATTGTTAACTCTGCCCCTCTTAAGTTTTTGTTACTTATTTTCGTAGGCTATTTATTTTTTCGTTCACTCAGACAGCACTTCGGCCGACGCAACATTCTCATGATAGTCAGTCGTTCGAGGTTTGTGCGCTGATCATTACATTTTCAGTAGTACAGCTTAAGTTATCCGTGGTCATGCAAAATTGCCGGTTTCATAATAGTCAAGTGTTAACAAGAATTAACGCCTTTTAACTTAAGCCTATGAAGATCCAATAAAAATGCACTTAAGTTTTTGTCTTAAATGCATCAAATTTTTCTTGATGCAAGCTTGCAGAAATTTGTCATCAACTATTAACAAGTAATTTGAGCAAAGCTCACGTGACGCGCGACAGCATTCGTCCGACCATGTGGGCAATCAGTGTACTGTACAGCGTACAATAACACAATAATGCGTATTGAATGAGTATCCAAATTTGAGGCCTCCGTACAGAAGACTTTTTAAACCCAGGAGGTCAAAACTCATATGGTTAAAATGCAGGCCTACGTTCTGTGCTAAAGATTGCGTATGCAAATTGACCAGATCTATCTATTTATTTCGGCGTAAATTACTTTTAAAATGTGCGCCGCAGCCAAAAATTTAAAAAAAAACAACAACAAAAACCGCCATTTTAAAGGTTCAAGATCAGCGTATTCTTGACAGGTCACGTGTCAGCACAGACTTTGGCAAAAAGCCTTAAGCAATTTGCGAACAGGAACTGCTATAGGCTTTCGTGCGTATCGTGAGCATTAGCTGAAATTTCTTGTTATTATACTAAAGCTAACTATAAGCCCCTAATTTACGACGCCTTTAGGATGTGTTGAGCTTTTTAACAATTAGTGTTTTCAAGTTTAAGTTTAATTGGTTATCGAAAAAAATGCGCAGCGGTTGATAGCTTATTCGATGAAGTTATGCATTCATACAAGTTATAGCTTATCAACCAACTGGAACAGTAGTTCTAGACAGACAGAACGGCAGGCGTCAGTAACCGAGGTCGTGGCAGGCGGCTTTTTGACAAAGTTCGCTCCTGTCTCAGGTTGGTTTCGATGAGACGGAAATTAGAACTGTTCTCGTGGTAGAATCGGACGCGCCATGCACGTCAGGTGTCGCGTCGAAGTGAAAGACGGGCGGCGTCAGCAGACATACAGCACATCATCGGACCGGACACAGCGATCAAATTCAGCATCAGTCACCACAGAGCCACAACTAATAGCAAGCCACGCAGACACCAACAGTGGTAGATTTTCAGCCACAGATTAGCATCGACTTAACTGCAGACGCACTTCCGACATCGATTGACACTGACATCTTATCTTTTCGAATGCTTTCTGCATAGATGCGCATTCATCATCATCATTAGCATTAGCAGCAGCAGCATCATCATCAGCATTAGCATCATCATTTATTTCGTCAGAAAACAGCTACATTAATAAGCAGTATATCAGAGCATCTATGCCCTGTAATAATGTGGTCATTATACAATGTATTCCAAGCTCATATCAATAACTTTGTCATGTGTCAACGGATTGTCAAAATTCTTTTGCTGGCATACTCTGTAAAAAATTTTGGATAAAAACTGTAACTGAAAATCCAACCATAGGCCTACATTAAAGTTCAAACACGCCCGTACACTGCCTTGTACAACGCGAATGCTGTAAATTAGCGTTTTGTGTGCGCTAAACCATTGTCTTGCTAAGATATGTGTTATTCATGCATATGACATACAACAACTTACGGTGGTAAGAGAATTCAGTTAAGTTTCGTCCAGAGCAATTTTACATATAAACTAGGTGGGCGAAAGTACACCCATTCGAACAAATCGCCCAACTACTCCAGGCATTTTACCCAAATAGGTTAATGCATTATTTTTCTTATGCTATTGTTGGTAGAAGTAATTTGATTACATTTATGTTTAGTAGATTAAATATTTTTAATATTCCGTCATCATCGTCACGAGCCTGGTTGGCAACTCAATATAATACCAGCCATGTAAAATTTCAAAAAAAAATTCTGGAGCCTGACACCCAAGATCTTGCTTTAACAGCAGGGAAAGAGAAATCAAAAGAAAAGGAAACAAAAGGGAGAATAAAGGTAAACGATAGACAAATTTTAAAAAGAGAGAAAAAGCAGCCAACGTATAGAGCACGCGTCCATCAGTCGCACCGCGGTTAGATCCCGAAAGTTGACAAAACGCCACAATAGCGTGGAAGATGACAAAAAAGGTCCAATAGTGCACTTTGTGACACTTTTTTGAAATTTGGCATGCTGTTAGCTCATCAGATTTTCAAAACCAACTGGCGGCAAGTTCGCGCAACCCCCTGGCGGCCGGTAGCCGCGAAATTGAAAAAAATGGCCGCCGATGGGTATAAAGCCAACCATATCTCAACTTTCTCTGATCGTGTATTTAAGTGTAATACCACTTTTTTAACGTTTTTAAATGTAAGCATTTTAATTTTAAAATTTATTTAGTTTTTTGAGGTTAAAATTTAAATTAAGAACAATTTATTTTATTTGCCATTTCAGACACTATTTACTTACTTTAATGTTATGCATTAAACTGTTATTTTGTATATCATGCTTTAATACTATATACTGTGTTTGTACAGTGCGGTTTAATACGTAAATATTTTTTTTTATTTTGCTTAATGTGGTTTAATATTGTGTAGCTGAAGAAATGCTAATTTAAAATATTGCAACAAAATATGGCAGTTGATTAAATATTTTTTGTTAGTCGTGACGTAATGCTGACGTCATAATGTGTCACGGGTACAAGCTTGATAGTCTCAACTGGTGCTGTCTATCGCTACCCTGCTTCGATGGTGAACTTAATTTGGTTCGCTAATGAAAAATACCTATCGTGTCAGCACTAAGCAACATGGAGACATGAAATCAAGCTTCTTGCGATCCAAAAACGCAACCATTTTGCAAGCTTCGTGTGCTAGTGCACTGTCTTGCTCGAACATGTGAAATTCCAACTATCCCCACAGACACGTAAATGCGATAGCTTTGCATATTTTTGTGGCTGCAACTGTAAAACTTTAAAAATTTGTCATCAGCGAACCAAATTTTTCACCACCGGAGCAGGGTAGCGATAGACAGCACCAGTTGAAACTATCAAGCTTGTACCCGTGACACATTATGATGTCAGCATTACGTCACTTCTAGCAAAGAATATTTAATCAACTGCCATATTTTGTTGCAATATTTTGAATTAGTTTTTTTCAGCTACAACTGGTAAACATTTTGTGTAAATTGATCATCATTTGAGTGAATTATAAGAAAAACAAAAAGGGGTCTCTTTTATGAAACACCGTGTATTACCGTTTGTATGGATTCCGTCTGACATCATATAACTTGCTGGATTTCATGCAGAGTAAGACCCCTTATAGGTCTGCCTGTCAGAAGACAGTTTTACACTGACTCCATGTCTGCACAACTGATATAAATTTTATTTACGTAGTAATTAGGGGTTTAATATGTGGCAGAACAAGCCTCCTTCGGATTGGAGAAGGCCCGCAGGGAGACCCAGTTACACCTGGTTACGTTCGGTGGAGGCAGACCTGAGACCTCTGAACATTGGTCTTTTTTCTGCGTGGAGAAAAGCTTCTAGGCGGGCGGACTGGCGCCACATCGTGGACACGGCTACGCTCTGAAAGAGTACGCCATAAGAAGAAGAAGAAGAACACACCGCATAACAAAAATTATTAACACGTGGTTATTTCGTAATTATTGTTTTAAATACTCAAGAGTGTGTAAACGGGAACTAAATTTGAGACGTTGTACGAGTGCGAACGTCATGGGAGGTATAGTGGTGAATCTCTTTTTGATTTTCTGCCAGCAGTTGCAGGTTTTATGACAAACTTTTCTGCCAGCTGCTTCTGTCAACTGCATTTCTCCTCAGAGTGACGTAGTCTTTGCTTGTGATGTCGCTGAGCATTTGCAGGCGCTTTCGTCGTGCAAATACCCAGCAACATTACAAGCAAAGACTACGTCACTTTGAAAACAAACGCACGAAATCCAGCAACTTAGCGGTGAAGCAAGAATGCTTAATTTTTGCATTTTTTGCGTTACATTAATAACCCGTCAGGACGTTGTTGCTGTTCGTTGCTTGCCCGAACCTCGATGTGCGTTGCGCAGTAGACTCTGCGACAAATTTTCCGGTTTACTTTCTCCAACGAGTACTACCTGATATCAGGAGACGTGCGGACAGGGAAGAGGCGCTAAGTGGTAGAGGTTATCCGGTCGATGATGTCTGATGAAGGTCGACAAGGTCTCGGCGTGCCGATCTATGTGCTTGCAAACCAGGGAAACAACTTCGCAGAGACGCTCGACAACGACGTCGGATTTCGCTTTGACGAACACATCAGCTTTCGGTTATTATCATATTTTATTGCATTGCACAGAGATATAATACAGCTTAAAACCATGTTAAAAAAAACACAACGGGGCTTAAAAGCCTCTAACATGTGCCCCGTCTATGTAGACAAGCAACATTAGGTAAGCAAAACTGAGTAAGCTACGGTAGCTTGATAAAAAAACGTGTGAATATACGTAAATTATTGTCCTGCAAACTAGTGCTAAAAGAAACTATAGGCCTAATTTAGTAAAAGCAATATCTGCTGCTGGCAAACTCTTTCAGGTTTTTCGCCGACTTTCTGATAAAGATTCATTCGATGCCTCAGCGCGATGACACCAACCGGCGAGTGCTCAACGCCATCGAAAAGTCTGCGTTCTTCTACATGCAGCTGTACGGTCGTCCGGCAGGCATCGTCACCGACGGCGTCGACTGGTTGCAGAAGAATATGCCCGCTACTGTCGATCCACTTCAGGTAATTAACCTAATGTAAGGCCGAGGGTTACATGCATTTTAATAAACATTTGCAAAACATTCGTGCGAATCTTGTGAAACATTTTAGGCGAAATCGTTACAACTCAAGCGATATCCCATACAGCAGTACAGCGGTTAGTAAGTCCAAGGACTGGCCAGTCGATGGATGACCAGCTGGCCGGACAGATTGTCGACTTCGTCGGTGGTCGCATTCTGCAGTAGATTGTGATGAAGCGTGACTGGCTCTAGGGCGTTCCTTTCGACGACAGCGCCGACGAGTTGAATTACCGCGAACGGGAAAAACGGTTACAGGTGTTTCAAAGTTTTTTTCTGTTGTTATTTTTTCGTACTTGTGATAAATAATTTAATAGTAATTTTTCTTACCAACTTTGCCGTCTATTTACACGAAAACAGAAGTGTCACACTACACGTGAGCCTATTTTGTGAAATTGATAACCTGTTAATAAATCACTAGCGTTGCAATAAACATGCTCTGAAGAAGGACCTAATAACAAATATGTATGTATGACCGAGCATGAGCATGAAAATGAGTTGTGTAGCTTATATCTACTGGTAGGAATGAAAAGAATGTAGCTAAAAGTCTGAATTGGAGTAAGTTTTAGAAACCGTATTAAGATCCCTGAAGACAACAATTTTCGTGCTGTTTACAACTGTTCAGACGGTGTTACTCGGCAGTGCCACACGTCATTATTATCATATACTGTAAAACATTTTAAAATCGAAAAATGTCTAGTTATCTAGCAAGTTAAATTATTCCCACACCCAACACTTTATCGTTACAAAATACAATCACAAAGGCAAAGGCACAAATGGCTTAAAATGCACAACCAGTAAGTCAGCGCAGGCTATTTCTCTTTACGGCATCTGATCGAATCCCAAATGCCTACCTTATAGTTATGTAACAGAAGTAAGTAAAAGTTGTAGCTGTCAGAGCAGATTTAAAACACGTAGAGTCATTGGCGGACGACGGAAGCAGTCCAAGCACTGGCCGGACTGAACGTGATTCGCTACGAGCGAGACCCGCAACAGACAAGCACTCCTCCGATCTCATTGTCACGTTTCGCTCCAAACTCACCCTCAAGTCTTCGACGACATCCAACACTCGTTCAGTAGAAGACGCGGTCGATGAACGTTCAGAACTATGGCGTACTTTGCTATTCACTGTGTTGTGGTTGATGATAATGGGTAGCCTGTAATGTTGCTTTCTTGTATTTTTTGGCTTTTATTCCAGATATTTTTCCTGTCTATTTTCCCGTTTTCTCCATGTCTGTTATTTTCGATGATCTAATCAAAGTTGACACATTCCATTTGGACCATTCTAGATATCTGCCAGCATTGCATTGTGCTGAAATAAGATGGAATATAATTCGTAATATAATTCGTGCATTGACTAGCGCTGGTTGTGCAAAATGCATTTTGTACAATCGTACATTATAACGTGTCCTATGATTATTTTCGATCGATATTTAGACTCTTTCATTATTTCGTTGTCTTGTCTTGGTTGCGTGGTGGAGTGGTAACGCGTTTGATTCGATCAACGAAGTTACTGTACGCTGGGCCAGGTTAGTACTTTGATGGGTAACTGCCTGCGGCCAGGTAAACCATCTCGGTATGTAACCAGCCGCCTAAATCAACTCAGCCTTCTATCCCTCTGGGTAGGTAATCGAGTACCAGCCTATCTGGTTGGGATTAAGGCGGGGCGCGTTCACCTATGTCGGGTGGCAGGTAACACTGTGTGATCCCATACGGCAGGTGACGCTCCGTAGCTCTAAAATGAGCTTCCCATTAAAAGCTATATCACCACTTTTAACCTTTAACATTTGTGGTTTAACAATACTGCGCGTACTGGGCCAAAAATCGTTAACAAAGTGACGAAGATTACATTTAAACTTCGTTGTTTTTTAAAGAGTTTTTTTGTTAACATTGACTTGTCTTTTCGATAAATGTTCGCTATTTGTGTATGTATTATACATGTAGATAGTATCAGTTGTAATACTGCTGCAACGTGCACGTCATACATACAGGGTGACGCAAAAAATGGAACATTTTATTTTTAATTTTTCATACCGTGTTATAGCTTTTCGTATTTGTATGTGATGTATAAGCCTACCAGTACTCAAGTAATCAAGAATCAAGTAATCAAGTAATCAAGAAATGTTTAACATTACCACACTTTGCTGCAATGAATGATCGAGGCTTGATTGTTTTCGAAACAACGAGTCAAAAAGTAGGTCTATATCTGTGTGAAACATGTATATTCCGCTTATTCGTGCTTCGTTTTCGCTCAAGTGTACTTTCACATGCACGCCCTATTCTGATTATCCAGTTAGATTCGATAACTTCATTCCAGTATTTGCCAATGGCGTCCGAACATAACCTTAGCAACCGTTTTTATGTGAGAATTACCACCGTCTGATTTGCGAAAGCCTATTATATTGGACTGGCTAAAAAATCTTTATCCATTTGTGCATTTAGTGCTTGTGTTATAGCCATTCAAATGTTGTCGCTAGGAATTGTTTCATGTCACAGCCGCGAAAAGTTATATTACGAAAGACTAAAGAATTAAAAAAATATCTATTATTTGACAATATAAGTACACAAAATGCATGTAAAAGTTAATTACAGACATAAAAGGTTATATAAAACATTACTTCTCAAGTCAGTTGACACAGCTAAGCGTATTTTGTTATATTTGAGCTAAAAAAAATTATTGCGACATGACGATTTCGTTACTAGGTTACCATGGCGTCCATCTCTATCTCTATATCTCTGCTGAATAAACTGTTGTTATGCAAAGTTCGTGTCTATATGTGAAACATACAGCATTAGATTTCGTGTAGTTAATAACGTACATTTAATACAGCTGTTATAGCCACACCAAGCCTTTTTCTATGGCTTTTTTGTTGCCATAGCAACAGAACACCATCGGGGTCGGGAAAAATAGCACCCCATCATGTTTCAAAACGCGGTCACCAAGTCTAACAGAAAATGCAATAAAATCAATTTTAGCAAGCAAGTCCTACAGGAATACATGTGGACCTGCACTATGATTCTTGCTGCGTTTTGTGACCAAAATATGAAAATCACTGAAAAATGCTCACATGGAAATCTTGCTAATTTGCTATTATCATTTTCTTTTGGCAAAAAATCAATTATTTTCCTGCTCTCGTGGAAATTTTATTAGTCCCAGGGGATCGCAAGTTCTTGTTCTGTTGCGCATACACGTGGGGCCGCAAGCTGCAATTAATGACATCGACTTCATTGGATGCGGGCGAATCAGGCGCAGCAATAGCTAGGCCTAAACGACAACAAAGGCCGATCGCTGCTGCACTAACTGTCTAACGATGTGCTGCGATGGGATTAATTTTACAGTTTGGCAGCAACGTGACGTTATCAGGCTGGGAAAAGTAGCAATAAGCAAGTCGCTTTGACTGGGACATGCTGTCAAGTATAAGCCCAGCAGCAGAGAGAAATTGTTGACAATGTTCTTGAATGTTGGACTTAAAGCGAACTGTGGCGAAGCCAGAAGTGTTCCCTAATGGCATTCTCTCTTTTTTCTCTTTTTTTCCTTTCCATCCCTTTTTTCCTTTTTGCCCCCCTTTCGCTCGTTTCTCTATTCTTTTCCTTTTTTATTTATCCTTCCTTTTCCTCTTTTCTTTCTTTTTCTTCGCTTAGAATTAGGATCCCTAAATTCCAGCAAAGTCGTTTTGGAGAACCGAAGTCGATTTTGTGCATTATAGCCCTAAACTATGAGACGTGGTGGCAACAATTTTAATTATTTTTCTGAGTCTCTAATATCTATTTTAACATGCCGTCGAGTTTCGTTTACGCCACTAGCTTTAAGCAGAAAAAATGTATCAGGCCTACATTATGTCATTCAAGCAGGAAAAAAACTGGAGCCTAGAGATCTATGCTATAAAGTTAATTTTACACCGTGGTGTTCGCTAAATGATATATATATTTTCTAGAGATTTTAAGCAGTTTTGCAGTCAGTGATCTATTGAAGGTGGTTTTCGGCGAGCATAGAAAAGGGTGTTTACACGATCCAGCAAGCGTCCAGCAAACTTCTAGCAAATGTATTCAAAATACACGTGCTAATGCTGGACGTTTGCTGGATTGTGTTACTGTTATTTCTAAGGTCTTCGAGCATTGTATTTTAGATAGGTTTGCCGATTATTTTATCACAAGCGATAACCAATTTGGTTTTAAGCGTAATTCAGGCTGTTCGTTTGCGCTGTATACTTTGAGATCGGTTGTTGACTATTATGTTAAATACGGTAGTACAGTTAACATTTGTTCTATAGATCTTTCCAAAGCTTTTGACAAAATGGATCGTCATGCACTTTTTATTCAACTTATGCGTAGAAAT
>Ga0209367_1012809_pt1 | contig 10895 bp, 6 predicted proteins | sample WorMetLIZISLAND2_FD_187412 | JGI IMG/M metagenome (GOLD analysis project Ga0209367, IMG submission 187412) | Marine gutless worms symbiont microbial communities from Max Planck institute for Marine Microbiology, Germany - Olavius geniculatus... ... | reverse complement strand
ATGGTGTGGTGTGATATATAATAATCACATTATTGCAAATTGTCTGCAGGGTGTGCCAGTGAACAAATTTTGAAAATTGGTCAATAATGGGCGAAGATATGGACAAAAGTAAAGTGCCACGTTTTTTATGGCTCACGGTGTATTTTACTGGCCCATGCATGTGTGGTTATGCCCTGAGCAATGCCTGTTTGTCTGTGCGTCTGTCTGCTCTGGGCCATGTGGTGTGACGTTGATGAATGCTGAGTACATATAATTCAAACTATTTGAAATTTTATTACACAATTAATTTGCCCATTGTCACAATTCTTCGCTTGCAAAATTTCAGCGATCTAGTGCAACGGAAACATGTTTAACCCGGAAACATTTTGAAATTTAGTGTTGAACAGAGGTTAGGTAGGGAAAATTGGCGATTTTTGACCAATAAGTTGCCGAATCTCAGAAACCGTGAGAGATAGGGCCAACGTTGCTATTGATCATTAATAGGCAGTTGCGTAAGCCCTTTTAGATGACACGAAAATCATTATCGATCTTGGATGATTTTGAAGGGTCATTACGTACTTTGCTGCTGCTGCTTACGATGGTGCTGATGATGATGATAGGCCTAATAATACGAAAGTTGATCAATAAGTAATGAGAATCAATGCATTGGACTTAATTTTTTTACAATCTATATATCAGTAAAAAGTGTATTTTCTAGGAACACATGTTTTTGCAGATGCGACGTCATTGTGATTTATGACGTCACGCCGAGTTAAACAGAAATGATTTGCATAACAATTCTTCAGTCTGCAGCTGAATTTAGTAATGTGGTGATTGGTGGCCTGAGGCATCTGATTTTCTGAAAGCCCAACAAATGTTTATGAATTTCTCATTTGCAACTATGAATATATGATAGCCTAAATCTGCACTGGTCATAAATGAGAGCGTTTGAGCTAATAATGACGTAACGTCAAGATTTAACGTTACCAGTGGAATTTTATCGAAAAGATAACAGTTTATAACATCCATTATGTTGATGAAAGGATTATAGCAACATTTTTAACTTGTTACGCGAAGGTCCTCAATTTGTATGGGCCCGAGAGGGAGCCCCACGTGCCATGCCATAAATCCAGTACTAGACCACAAGTCTATGATTGCCCAACACACTGTTGGCGACTCTGGCATCATACAGTAAGATTACCTAGGGGCTGCGGAGGGCAGGGGGTCCAGGGGTCCGGACCCCCTAGCTTCAGGACGACACATGAGATTTGCACAAATTCGACCTTTTTGGGTGGATGAAGGGGTAGGGATAGGGGGCAGCGGCGGAAAATCGACAACTACTCGATCTGGGCCCCCTAACTCTGAAAACCAGGCGCCGCCTCTGAGCTTACCATGCATGCAGTCACGACCAAACCCCCCCTCCCAGTAACTATCATCGGTTTTGATATCTGAAATTTCATCTCCGTGTTGTCTGCTATGCATGATTCAATGTTGTTTGCACTATTGCTGCAAATCATTTTTATTTAACGGCCTATGACGTCATAAATTTCAATGACGTCACATCGGCAACAAACCCATATGTGTTTGCAGAAAATGTACTTTTTAGTAATATTACTAAGATTGTGAACAAAAAAATTTAAGTCCAAACATTGATTTTCATTACTTATTGAACAACCCGCGTATGTTGATAATGATGCTGGTATGTGTATTCATTCAGTGGTTCGTATGATATCTATGTCGGAGGAAAGCGGCTGGGCTCGTACAATGACACCGGTTTCTTTGGCGAGTTAGCACTCATGTACAATCAGCCACGTGCTGCTACCATCATTGCTGCGTCACCAGGCTCGCTCTGGGCCATGGTCTGTAGTAGTAATTGTAGTTGTTGTTGTTGTAGTGGTTGTAAACTGTGTTCAGAAAAAAAAACTCTCACATTTTCTTTTATATTTCCGTGAAAATGTTTACGTTTCCACAAAATTTAAAGGGAATGTTTAGGAGAAATCGTGACGTTGCTGGTAGCAAAGAATATTCGATTTTTGTACCGGTGGAATACTTGATTCCTTTTAAACATTTCCTGAATTTTTCTGTGGAAAGCTAAACGTTTTCCACGGAGATATATAAGAAAATGTGAAGGGAACACAGAGTCTGAGTAGCAGCAGTGTTTCGCTATGGTCAAATATAGCTTAGTTGGGGAAAATTCACATATGCGCCCAAAAAATTTATTCGATTGCTACGGCCCTGAGTCGTCGTCGTTGTACTGGTAGTTCTAGTCGTAGTACTGGTAGTAGTAATAATATTAGTTGTTGTTGTAGTTGTATTAGTTGTAGCTGTCTGTCTGCACAGGAGCGGTCGGTGTTTCGACGGATAGTGCTTAAGAACGCCTACAACAGACGGAAGATGTTTGAAGAACTTCTTGAATCCGTTCCACTACTCAAGTCTCTCAACGTGCGTTCACGCAATATCAGTTTTGGGATTTGTTCTGAGACCGCATCTTATGACAAGACGGGTCTCAGATAGGCCTTACTTTGGTCTTATAGTTTTGGTCTTGGTCTTAATATTTTTGTTGGCTGATCGTTAGATGAAGCCTTGGGTGCGATAGGTCTGTCTCTTTGTAGCTCATGTATTGTGGCTAAACTGTACCTCGTAGGGGGTCGGTAATGGTACTGTTGGATATGGTGATAACGAGTTCTTATAAGCTGTCAGTAATAACCATGTCTTTATCTGCAGCGGTTTGGCTGCAATTTTGAATGCAAAGTTTTGCCTGCAGCCATCATCCACGTGCACCGAATTACTGTATCGTATCCTAGGGCTGATTGTTACTTTTGTAGCGTTTGATTTATAGCATGGTCACCCTAGCTTGTATCGGACTGTAGTCACTCTGGGAAATCACTTTCTTTCCACGACTAGAAGTCGGACGCTGGCCTTTGGATATAGGCGGTATGGTCGGCCCACCCTGGCAAGATCTGGGCTTTCTGTTCTTCTGTCTGTTACAGAATCGTGTTGTACGACTTGTCGTTGATTATTTTGCTGCTGTATGTCGAAACAAGTGCAGTTTGAGCCTAAGGCGGACTTTCCATCCAACGAAACGCACGCAACATACACAACGCGACGGACGTAACGCAGATGACGCAACGACCGCTTCTGTTCTTGCTTTTTGCGGGCCGTTGCGTCAGCTGCGTTTGTCGCGTACTTGTGTGCGTACTTTTCTTGTGTTCGCTGCGTTTGTTACGTACGGTACTTTTTGCGTGCGTTGCGTTGATGGAAACCACACTTAACTGTGTCTGCTAAATGTACAGCCGTATGAACGGATGAACGTGGCTGACGCCCTACAGACCAAGTACTATGAAGACGGCGAAGTCGTTATCAACCAGGTAAAACGTTAAAGGTTGAAGACGAGGCTTAAATTGTGGGAAAAGAAGTGGGGGACTCTAACGTAAGCGAGCAAGGCACCCTATAGATCCAGACGCCGAAAGCGTTGAGGGGGAGAGGTCTGTGAAAGGGACACCCCTCCCCAGCTGATCTTTGAGAGTCTTGGGGAGCGTCGTAAGCGTAAACTATACATAGAGGGGGTATGTGGATTGACTTTGGTGTGATTTAGCCATTAAATCTGGCTTCTGGGCGTTGTCGCGACAACTTTTTTAAATAAAAATGACGGCAGGAAATGGTGCCAGTCAATTTCATAATAATCAGAGTTCCCCTCCAGGTTTCCCAGAAGTGGGAGAACGCCGTTCTCGCCTGAAAAAGTGGAGAACGATGTTCTCCTGCGTTCCCCCTTAATTAAAGCACCGGTTAAAGATTGTGTATTGCTATTTAATGGAAACCAATCGTAGAGCTACGGAGCGTCACCTGCCGCATGGGACCACACAGTGTTACTTGCCACCCAACACAGGTGAACGTGCCCCGCCTTAACCACACCCAGATAGGTCGGTACTCAATTTACCTACACCGGAGGGATGGATGGTTGAGTTGACATTGGTGTCGGTTAAGTTATATACTTAGGTTTACCTGTCTGCACACAGCCACCTATTTAAGTAATAGGCCTAACCAGTTTATAGCGACCCATCTGGCAGTTGAACCTGCGACCTCTTGGTCGTAAGTCCGTCACTTGACCGTTAGGCCTACACCACTAGTCCATCGTATGTACCGCGCTACTAATATTACTAGTTGTTGTTGTGGTTGTAGCTGTGGTCGTTGTTTGTGTCGTTGTTGTCACAGGGTGATCAGGCGGATTGCATGTACTTCGTTGAACACGGCAAAGTGCGCATCGTCGCCAAGAAAAAGGTTGCGTGCATATCAGTTCATGCCTTCACTCTGTTGTCTCTTTCTGTTATTATCACGTTTTGGGGCTAAACATCTTCAGACCACCTAAATTTTTACAGTCTTTTTAAGTGGCAGCTGATCGGCATGAACTAGTGACACCGCAGCGCACCATAAGGCCATCCATTGCTGGCATCAGCAAACATACGTTGGACCTGTGGTGCAGCCAGCAGATATTCCACCACCCCAATCAGCCAGACTAGGCCTTCATTCCATTGTACATCAGCTGCTAATAGTTTCCCGTGCTCAGGGTAAGAGCAGGGCTGGAAAAACCTAGGTTTATAAAGAATATATTTTTTGGTTTTAGGTTTTTTATGGTTTCTAAAAGTTTTTTTCTGCTTAAGTGTTACGTACACAAAACTGCGACCCAGGAAAAGCGTCTTACGCTTTTATGATTTCTATGAATGAACGACATAATGATGTGTACACAAGTGATTGACGTCATAACTCAAAATGACGATTAAATGTGAAAAATATGATATGAATAGGCTTATACTAGGGCTGGAAAAACTAGGTTTTTAAAGAAAATTTATAGATTTTAGGTTTCTAAAGGTTTTTCTAGTTTTTAAGGTCTTGTTGCTTCAGTGTCCAATGAACTGAGCACCGTGCACAAAATTACGACCCAGGAAAAAACAGCTTTTAAGCTTGCACCATGTTCGTCAATCACATGACATGTTTTTTTTATAAATTCTAGCAAGATGAAGTAATGAAAAATCATGAGTAAAATATCAAATAAAATGTGATATGAAATAAATTTCACAACAAACAAAAACCTAAAATCTTTTAAAAATTGGACTTGTGGTTTTTAAAAGTTGTTTTTTAAACTGGCTTTTCAGACCAATCTTCCAGCCCTGGGAGTTAATCTGAGCATGCACACGTACAGCTGGTTAGCTCAGCAGCGTGACGTCATAATATCAGTGACGTCATTACGTCACCAGCACTGTGTATTATCTGTGACGTCACCAGCAGCAACGCATGCTGCCAGAGCGCTACGGTTAAGGATAAAATTTAGCATTAGGAAAGTAGGAGTTTTAGTTAATTGTTTTAACTAACAAATTCGCAAAAATGTATTTAAATTACATTGTAAAACCTCACAGTACTCACTTGGTGGAATTATCCACTCACGAGCGCCTTCTGGTTGTGTAAGCACTTGCTGTGTACTAAGCCTACTTGCCATGGATGTACACGTGTAGTCTATTCTATAGTCTTTTGATTCAATATATTTTATAAACTCATCAAATTGCAACTTTTTTTAGTTAATTTGTTGACGTTTTGGCAACAGCTGCTTTCTTCATCCAAACAACTGTGTGCCAGTTGTCACTGCGGCGTACAGTAAGTAATCATGAACGGGAGGCTTGAGGAAGTTGGTAGTGACACCTGGCGGACAGTTGCTTAGACGAAGGCAGCAGCAGTTGCCGAACCGTCAACCTGTGACTATTCAAAGATTTTTGAATAGGCCTACATCTTGAATACTTTTGGGATATATCTTGTTGTAGCCTACAACAAATGCACAACGTAAATCAAGTTCGTGGAGACTGAACTTTTTGAGTCTCTAAAAGAGTACCACTATATAGTTTAATGCGAAACCGCTGCAAACTCTCTGTTACACTTACTGTTTGCATGTTTCAGGGAACTGAAAAAGAGATCGCTACGATTGAAGATGGCGGATTCTTCGGCGGTAAATAATCGGCATCAGTTCTATGTATATATGTGAGATTAATTCACAGAAGCTGCAGAGTGTTAAAGCAGAGATAAAGATGTTAAAAATGAAGATCCATTCACCATCAAAAAAACCATAGGCCTATACAGCTACACGTTACCTAAGTTCATCTTCTTGGAAAACAAATGGATTACACATTACTGTTACAGACCGAAATAATTTCAACTTTATGTGACATTTTATACACGACAGGGTCATAAGGGGTAACATTGGCAAAGTCACATAATTTAACATACTCTTTAACATACTCATTAGAATGTAGAAAAAAAATTAATGACAGAGACAACGATTTTGTCGTACAAACGCAGCATGCACATTATGCAAAAAACGCAACCTATTTCAACAATATAAATGTTTAAGGTTCATGTCTAGATGGGTTGATGAATCCTGTATCTTCTGTAGGCTCAGTGTATTCTATAGTTGAGTTTTACTTGAATAAAAGTGCAGATGCACACTAAAGAGACAGTATAGCCTAAAGCAGTTAGCTTCTTATCTGCTAAAGTAATATAATAATAGTCCAATGTAATAAAGAAATGACTGACCAAATTACAGGACGTAAATGTAGTATTAAACTATTAGGGGCCGTTCACAAATTATATAATGCTCAAAGGGTGGGTGGGTGGAGTGGAGGTTGTGTTATATTGCGTTACATTAGGGGGGTGGGAGATTGGATCATCCGTTATATAACGAAAGACAATTTAGACTGCATCCTCGTCCATCCACTCGACATCTTTTACTTCTCCTGTATCAACATGGGAATAAGAACTCAAAAACTATGTTTTTGCTGATTAATATGTTTAAGACTTGTGTTATTTCTTCTTTTCTTTTTTGCATGTATGTGTGTGTTCTTCATTTCAGTGGGCCATGCTGCCTGAATTGAAGTCAGTTGATCGATTGATTCATTCATTGCATTAGTCGCAAAGTTGTTCAGATTGGAGTTTGGATGGGGGATGGAGGTAGGTGGCTATAGTTAGTGTTATATAATTTAGGGGTGGGTGGGTAGGCAATTGTTATATAACGTTATATAGGGTGGGGGAGTGGTCATAGAATGGCACTTTTTAGTGTTATATAATTTGTGAACGGCCCCTTAACAGAGATTACATTACAAGGTATTGCGTAATTTTTAAAAAATAATAATAACATCCGTGAAATGTTAGCAATTCGTTGATGCTATGCAACCAAAAACCATTGATTGTAGCATTCCATGGCAGCATTAACGAAGCGTCTATGGAACTGTATTCACCTCGAGGTAATCGCTTGCTCAGCAACCGGAAGTCAGACGCTAGCCTTCCCTAGCAACAGCTGGGTTTCTCTTTTCATTTACTGCATTTTCATATAGGTCGTTTCCAGCGCCCCCACCTAATTTGCTTACTCACTCAAGTACTATATTTGTGTCACTGTACAGAGTTGGCGTTGGTGACTCACAAGCCAAGGGCCGCTTCAGCATACTCTGTCGGCCGATCCAAACTCGCAGGTTTATCAGCAATTAATAACAATTAATTAGTTACAATAATCTAGCTTATGAATGGCGCCAGTAATCCAGTACATCAAACAGAAACCTTCAGCTGAGTTTTTCGCTGTCAACGCCATAACTCATAAACCACTGTACGTAGCTTGATTAAATTTTGCAGGAACACGCACCTTGACAACTTCTAGAAAACTCTTAATTGAATATCAGCGTCATAGGTCAAAGATTTTATGCGTTTTTTGTCTGTATTATATCCTCAGGCAGTATAGAGCGAGAAATATTTTAGTGCTTGTGAGTTTATTTGCTAGATTAAACTGGCAGCTTGTCTGTCATTTTTTCAGTGCTAATCATTTGTCATATCATGAACAACAACCTCTAGAACGCTATTGAATTTCAAGGTCACAAACCAAAGATCAAGGTCACGGAACCGGATTTTTCACCACTGCGAGACACGGCAAACGTTTGTTATCAGGATTAGAGAAAAAAATTATGTGGACGAATTGGCCTGTGATTTTTAGGGAAGGTTACATTTGGCAAAATCCCTCCAGACATATCTTCCCCTCTCCCCCCTCTGACACAGTTCTCTAGATAGGTGTAAAATGCAGAAAATCTTCTGGAACATAATGACCTAGATTTGTGATATTTTGCAGAGGTATGGCCCGCAGACAGTACTTTGCCTTGAGGAAGCTTGACTACCTTTAGTTTTTATTTACAAAATTTTTATTTCCTGTTAGTTTGTGTGCTAGATTAAACTGTTAGCAGGCAAATCATATCATAATTTGTTGCAGTGTTGGACGTGGCGGCGTTCGAGCGTCTGATGGGCCCGGCAATGGACATCATGAAGCGAAACATCGCCTACTATGACGAACAGATGGCCAAAATATTCGGCTCCAACGCCGAGGACGATTAGAAACTACACAGACACTAACCACCCACATATAACTTCTGCCAGCCAATGCTTCACACATACCTAGCCACAGATACACCCAGTAGATACAGACGAGGCTTTTTTGTTTCGTTTCTCACCTACGGCCACTCACCATTCAAAACTGGCCTGTGTTACATCACTAATGTGACGTCTTGGGTGGTATTACGTCGACTGTGAACAGACACCTTGGGTGGCAAGTATTTTGTACTTACACATTCACTGGAAGTGGATATGCACTGTATATCAACCGAGAAAACTCAAAATTTAGAGACCGGCGTTTAAACTGCTACAATGAAAACCATTTTCGCAGCATCAAACATTTCGAGAAGTTTTGAGCTAACTGCTCGTAATCAACCATACCATAGCGACATGGGTGTAAATGCATCCATGCTACTCTCCGCCTACTGACGCCATCAGTGCTCTCCACAACTGTCCTATCCCCCAAGGTGTCCGCATCCAAGAAACAACAGAAACCCGTGCAACACTTTAGAGCAGAGTGCAGTATAGTTTGCTCATCACCATCAAATCAGAAGACGTCGTAAGACCTACTAGTGTACTGAATATTTTGCACAAACATCGATTCCTTTTTACATCACTAATCTACCGGTCTAGTAGAATTAGGCCATTGTGGTAATACGCTGAATAGAAAAGTCAGAAGTTACGAAAGTCGTTTCCTTGTGGCCACTTTTTAACTGGCAATAATGCTCTGTATGCAAATGAGACCAATATGTGTTATTTTCACTATCTACTAGTGGAGTTGGTTTAACATTCCCTCGGCCGCTCGTTGTTCACTTAATATCGTCATTTGAACAGTAACAAACTTAGGACGCTTGAGTCCTGCGTATAATTCTGCTGTTTTGAGAATTATTCGATCTTGTTTGCAGATCGCACACGTTTTAACTTTTTTACGCTTATTCGGTTGCTATAAAAATCTGCAAATTCTTTTCTCAGGTAGAAACGAGTAATGTGAAATGTCTAGCTAAATATTACAATGCTAGTAATTTTGCCAATTAATTTCCAGTTTTAACGTGTTTTACACCAAATGCTAACTTCTGTGTTTGTAATACCGGTTTCAATAAACAGCAACGTTTACTATCAGCATTTTCAGTTACTGCCATGATCGGATTTAGCTGTTTGGAAATTTTCCACAAAAATGTTTGCATTTTACTTTACAAGTAACCACATGTAAAAACGTTTTTGGAAGTGTTCTGCGCTGTAAAACTTGATGAATGAATAAAAATCAAACATTTCCTAAAACATTCTAAGAAGGTCGCACATAGTGCTCAAAGTGGGCAGTACAGTAAGAAGTATGGAGGAGATAATTTCAAGCAGCGAGGAGGTAGGGTCTTAGGAGAGGTACCCCCCCTCTGAGTAGGGGTGGAGTTTGTGGAGGTGGCTGTGACCCTCCCCAGAAAATTTTCAAATTCTGTACCCTGAAAATGGTGGATTCTAATGAGCTTTTCATACAGTCCTCTTGCAAAATGACAGTCTTTCACTGCCCAGATCATACTGTTATGATACAGTAAAGTTCAATACATGCAATGCAGACACGTAGATGCACAAAATGAGATACTGTGATGCTTAACACTTTCCAATAAGCTGCATCATAGCACATCTACAGTTTTCAACCTACTGCAAGAGGTGAGAGGGCGGAGCTTTGATGTGGAACAAGGTGGGAGGGGCGAGTTTGGCTAAAGATGGAGGTGGGGGCTTAGCCGACCCATGCATCCTGTTGTTGTTGTAGTAGCCTGCCCTCCAGACCCGTGGGCCTCGGCTGGTCCACAGCCGAAAACCCAATGGTGGGATAGAGGGGAGAGTGTCAACGGACTTTGCAACCACATCGTTTGGATGCAGCTGTCAGATCCACCTCTTGAAGGCTCAGTCTTGAGATCCTCCCCATGCACCCTCACCTTAAACACTGGTCGGACACAGCCTGAAAAATGAAGTGGTTAGTGCATGTGGCAACAAATCTCAGGCGCTCCAGTTTTCACTTTTCCAGATAACTTTTTGTTAGTATTGAGGGTGGGCTACAGTCACTGTATGCCACTGTATAGACAGGACAGACAGTTCACTGGCAGGGTTTAAAGAAACGTTTTTAAAAGCCAAACGTGGCCGATTTTTATTGGTAACAGTGGTTTTTGGTTTTTTTGGCAGGGAGGGGGTTAACAAGGCCCAACTTAAACCTTAGATGAAATGTCTGTTGGTTGATTTATCTATTTTACTTGCTCCCTGGAGCACAAAATACCTAAAAATTTGCAAAATCAGAGGTTTTGATGGTTCAAAAACTTAACCATAATATAAGACTGACATCATCAGTGAAACATCATCATCATCATCATCGACAACCGTGGGCTCAATGCCCGTTGGTGTCTGACGCCATTGTTACTATCGCTGCCCACCGCTGCCTATCTAGGGCAGCGTGGCTTAACTCCTGCAGGGTTGCCCCACACCACTGCTCAATGTCATCTGACCATTCTCGGTGAGGC
>Ga0209367_1012808_pt1 | contig 10895 bp, 8 predicted proteins | sample WorMetLIZISLAND2_FD_187412 | JGI IMG/M metagenome (GOLD analysis project Ga0209367, IMG submission 187412) | Marine gutless worms symbiont microbial communities from Max Planck institute for Marine Microbiology, Germany - Olavius geniculatus... ... | reverse complement strand
AGACTTGGTGATTCTCTAGCGCGTGTAAAAATTTGGGGGCACAGCACCCCCTAGGGGCCGAAATATGGTCTTCCGAAAAATGCACTTTGGGTGGGTACGATTCAACATCGAGATCTCCAAAGTCACTGGACCAAACTTCACCGGACTTGTTTTGCCTAACGCAGGAGGAACTGCGATAGATGGAATAAAAATCCGATTTTGAAAATCTTCATCCGTTTCGGAGATATTCTCCGCCGAACTTCAAAGTCGTCCGAAATCGGGCTAAATTTTGCATGTTTTTGGCCCCTGAAATTTTTTTGGGGTGTGCCCCCCAAAATTTTGGACCGGCATCATAAAATAGGGCCTAGTACTGACCATCGTGCAAAATTTCACGCCGGTCGGCCCACGCATCTCGGAGATCGGGCGGTTGACAATAAGTAAAAAAATCTGGGCTAAAACATAAGCCCGCTCCGCAAGCTATCGCTTACGGGCGGACTAATAACACTGAACAGTGAGATCTATACTGGCAAAGTTATAACTGTAACACTTGTCACCAAGCCTAAAGAACTGGACTAAGCTCATACTGCTTAGCTTGTATAGTTTAAACTCTCACACAAAGATCTTCATGACATGTGCAATCAAAATCACAGTGGCAATAATGTAAACTTTCAACGGCAAATTGATGTACTTATGACTTTGGCGCCCCTGTGTACAAAAACAAACCAAAGCAAAGACCACCCGTAGCCAAGTCAAAGCATATATGATCAGTTGCTCATACATGCTGGGTGGTCCCTAAGAAAAATAAGGCCATAACTTCCATATACTGTTAAGTTCATCAAACACTGACCGATACTCAATTCTTTCACTGGCCACATCAGTGGTTAACATGAAATATACATCAAATGCATCCAGAAATCACTGAAAGTCATAACTTAACTTGTAGCCTACTTATTTTAAGCTAACTAGACTTCACAAGGTAGTGTAAAGATGCATTTGGGGAATGATACGATCTTTAATAACCACTTAAATGCAAATGTACTGCAAAGTATACCAGTGTAAAAAAATTGTGAAGATAATTCCAACGTTTGATGCATTAATGACAAAAACGTTAGGACTTACTTCTACTGGGCCAAACTGCACATAATTGATGTTAATCAATACATTACTAGTACGACCAGCAGTAAGACAGCAAAAAGCAGGCACATGTACCAGCGTTTCAGTAAACTGTTTCTTCAGTTGTTCAAACTGCTGAAAGTTTGTGTTCCTCTGAGCTCTCAGCGCATTGAGTTCATGTTCAAGTTCAACGCATCGCAGCTCTGCCAACTCACCGACCTTACGCTGCTTCTCCAGTTCTTTCTGAAGCTTCTTATTTCTCACCTTCCATCTGCAATATCAGTGACATTCACAAGATCATACCTCACACCCACTCAGTGGAAATATTCAGCTAATAAATATTCATGATGTTCACAAATTCCACATAAAGCAACATGACCAGATTGCTGTATAACAGACGTTTTGGTATTCATATGCCATCTGAAGTATCATACTTGTAAGATAGATCTTTGTCTAGTATATGGGAAATTTTTGTAGGATGTCCTTCCAGACTCCACTGATGACTCAAACAGATCTTGGTGTTCAAAAAGTTTGCAGCTTAATAATAAAAATATGAACATATACAAACGTCTCTGATCAGCAATAATTCTAGTACAAGCTTTGGAGAAACACTGAACCATGCATAGTCCAGCTGTAGCAAACTATGTTGAAAAGTGACAAATCATGATGTACATAATCGTTTGGTTAACCATGTCAGGCTACGATCTTCTTGAATGCCACTTGCAACTTCAAAAAAAGTTAGTTAAAGACAAAAGCTCTAGTACTAGTAACGATCTACATCAAGAGCATACTGGCTACTGTTGTCATCTGCAGTACGCAGCTGATCAATCTGAGTCCTGGTGGCCTGGAGCTCTGCACGCAGTGATTCAATATCGCTGGTAGCAGCCATGTCACGATGTCTCAAACGTTGCTCCAAGTCACTAATCTTCTCTTCCAGCCGCCATCCTGACGACTCACCACTGACCTGCAGCTGCCGGCAAAACAAAGGCAACAAACAACATAGGCATAAATCTGGCAAACAGTAAATGGTCAAAATCACAGCATCAACAGCAACAGCAGCTTATATCATATTAAATGCTTTAAAGACATCGGCAAAAAATGCAAAGTAAAATGTGTCAAGTCAGGTAAAAAGTTGAAAACTAGAAAATGTAGCAAAGCAAAAGTTGTGTTATCAGGTTTGCATGCATACACTCCATCCACACACCTGACTGTCTGCTCGTGACGTTCTCTTTTGTTCAAAATCTTTTACTGACAACTCTGCATCTATTCCAAACACACAATCACATTATCACTAAAACCTGGTTTCCATCCACTGAAATTCAGGTAATTACTTCATCTTCATATTTCCGACAGCTTCAGTACAACTTTCAATACACACAAGTAACCCGCTTATCTCGGAACAGAAATAATCAGGCAATGCATGACAAAAATGATGTGTATCAGAATCACATAATCACTTTGTACTAGCAGCAATGTTGACAAAAGTATTGTAAGACTTATCTGAAACAAAGATGTCCCGTGTGATGTCATCAACGACAGCAAGAACAGCATTCACTCAGCATGGAAGCTCTGATACTCATTTCACCATCTGGTAGAGGGTAAGAGACTGAGTCGATTTAGTAGCAGTTTACATTCAAGATGGATTACCTGCCACAGACAGTCACCTCTCCAGGTACAAACCAGCCTAGCACAAAGTAACTATGTTGATCATTACATAAACTGGCACAAGTAAACATACACCATGCAGACCTGTAGAGGCACTGCGATGTACTGCAGTCGACCTTGGTACTTGCTGACGTTTCTCCGCATCACTTATCACCAGCTGCAGCAACCAGAGCCATTACAAACACAAACTCTATGCTCACAATCATCCAATTAATAAAAGAATGGATGGATAAATGACCAATTGCTTTGACCAATTGATTGAACCTAACCCTAGAAATGAAACAGACTGTAACTTTTAAAATTACAAATTAGCACACCAGTTAAGCGTGCCCTGTAGAATGTTCACACCAATTTCGGTTTTCGTGTGCCTTTTAGTTTTTGACTTAAAAGCCTGTACAGGGTAGACAGATGGTCAAACGGGCAAAATCCATAATGCAACCCATTTTAAACAACTATCAGTCTATCACAAAACAATAATTAGTCATAGAGATGGTTTGACATCAGTTGTTGGGTTATATATAACTTCTGATTTTCAAAATTCACAACCAAAGCTTCCCTTTTGGTGGAAACAGCCTGGCCCTCATTCACTGTAAGATAAGCTGTTGTACAAAACATCAGCGACCTGATAAAAATGATTTGCACTGCAAAAATGACAGGCAAACTGCCAGTTTAATCTAGCACATAAACAAAAACGTACAAGAAATCTGAGCTAATGCTCACGAGACATGCAAGAGCCTATAGCAGTTCCTGTTCGCAGGTAATCTTGGTCTATCTCCATCCATTGTGCTGCAATTCACTCTTCTGCAACCGAAAAATTGCAAAAACGTCACTAAAACCCCTATTTTTGAGGTTGAAGGTTATTCAAAGTCATCGATGTTGATACCATTAAGAAACACGTAATTAGTGCCTGCTATGATAAGCAACATTTCTGTGCCTATCTGCAACCGTTTTCACGATAGACAAGCCAATGGCAGAAAAATAACCACTTTTTAAGAGAGTACCCCTCTTTGACACACATGTGCGCAAACCTCCTTGAACGTAAGGGATCGGAACTTGGACTGCTGAAATCAATATTCAATGGCAAAAATTTCATATGCAAGATGTCTTGGTCTATGTCCAGCCATTTTGGCACAATTCACTCTTAAAATGTGCATCACAGCCCCAAATCACAAAAATATCACTAAAATCCCATATTTTGAAGGTTCAAGATCATTCAAAATCATCAATGTTGACATTCCTAAGAAACTTGTCACTAGTGCTTCTTATGATAAGCAGCATGTCTGTGCCTATCTGCAACCATTTTCACGCTAGACAAGCCAATACTGGTAAAATAATGTCTTTTTAGGAAGTGCCTCTCTTTCACCCTCGTGGAGACCCCCTTGACCCAGCAGGATCAAGTTTTGTCTCAAAATACTAGAGACACTAGGCTATTATATGATGACAATCCTAAGTCTCTGTCTCACCTGGTATCCAAACGGTACTGGGCTGTGACAGACGGACAGACAGCCAGACAGACGGACACAGAGACAGAATTACCATAGCTATTACACGCTATAGTTAGCTATGACTCACATGCAAAAAATGAGAAAAACTGAAATAAAAGTACTGTTATGCCAAAAATATAAAACAAATCTGGAAACAAGACGGTTATGGGAAAGATAAAGGCCTGTGACATAAACGGCAATTGAAACTAGAACTCATAAACACAGCATGACACACACCATGTTGTAGAATGGCTGATTTCTCTCGACTGGCATCTCAGCATCTGAGTGATGCTTCTCTAACAACGCCTGCACAATTTTAAATTGGTGTTTAAAATTGTTAAGTTCTGCCATTCTCAACTGTGTGTAAGGTGCTAGACACCGTGTCCCCAAATTAGCGGCCCCTTACAGAAAAGTTAGTGTAAAATCGTTAATACATGATATATTTTCACAGAATTTAAAACAATCACTGAGACAATCATTCTGAACTTGTCTTTAAAGTTTGAGCTTAAAGTGATCATCTTTGGCCTCAATGCAAGCTCTTAGTCTGAAGCGGGTACGCTGCTGCTTGATCCCTTTGTCAATAACAATGCATTGAACACATCTCAATGTAAACAAACTCTGACCTCATAATGACGCTACACTGAACACACATGGTAAGGTGCATACGTCATAAAGAGTGTGCTCGACTTAACAGCACAATGAAAGTGCAAGTACAGTGATGACCACCAATGTTATACAATTAAACAACTGTACCAGTACGCATGCAGGGTGGCACAAAAATGAGGCCCCTTGTTTCACAACTTCTAAGTTCTAACTTCAGAAGTAGGCCTACTGAATGGATTGGCACCAATTTGGCAAAAATCTACGTTATTTCATTCTTAGGCTCATAGCATTACAACATAATTCATTAGAATCAACCTCAAAAAACAAAATGACATCATCTAGCAATTGACAATAGCCATAAGTACATCATTAGTCTACTAAAAATACCTGTTCATGGGTGTAATAAGTGAAGTTCTGTGACCTGCTTAAGTTCAGATGAGATCTTGCACAAGTCATCATGCTTCAACCTCCAAGTGTCTCGCTCTGCTCTCAGCTCTTTCTGCAAGTTCTCCAGCTACAGTCATAAAAAACAACTTACATTACTCTTCAACAACAAAGAATTAGGATAAATTAGCTTCGATCACAAACAGCAGAAGCTATGATAAATAGTTTGTTGTCCTGTGTCCTCAGTCTGTCTGTTTTATGAGATTCTACTGTATATGCACACTGTTTCATATGCATCGTTTAATGAATTATGTTGGCAAATATACATACTGTAGCCTACTATGAATACATTGTATACTAATGCCAAAATACTCTTTGCAAGTAGAAATTCTCACCTTTTCAGCATCAATAACTTTTGTCTTGTTATCTGCAGCTGTCTTCTGACTTTCGATTTCCAGCCTGTTTCAATGATGACAAATAAACATATCACAAACAATCTAACAACTAGAACATATAACGATACACCGTGTCTGTAAAAAACCGATTCCGATGCGCCAACACAATCCACACATCACTTAGCTAAGTGGCATACTTAATTGTAACGATGCCTGCCATTGGCTAACTTCGATCACATGACCACAGCATTTCCTTGAAAAACAATCAATGACATCGCTCAAAATGCCAAATATAAATGAAAATGATTTTAGATCTGTATAATTTTGAGTGAAATGTAATATATAGGCCATATATATGAGAATCAGCATAAATATAGACTGATACATATTCGGCTGACAATGAATATAATTAGACAAAAATAAACTTTGTAGCCCACACTGACCTCGTACCTGTCAGTGCACTGCTGTTTAGAAAAGTGATTTGTTTTCACTTACAACGGTCTCAGCTGTAAATACTCAATGATAAACAGCAATATCCATGTGCATTTGCCAGTTTCCTTCACTTTTGTTTATGGAATATAGCAACTGTCACCTAAAATCATCAATTGAGGACGATAGCTTTGTCACAGTTCGCTAAATAAAGATGGTGAATGCCTCATTTTTGTCTGCCACTTAAATTTAAGTGGGCAATTTTGGCGACTTATTTTAAAGTGACGTTTAAGCAAACCGGCCTGCTAAATTGGTGCTGGTGCAATGGATTTACACGTGAAAGCAGCTATTGCTTTCAGCGCATCTTAGCCATCTCAATTCTGTCTGTCTGTCTGCCACATGGGTGGATCAGTCAAAAGCGGTGCAAACTAAAATCACCAAATCTTCACCGTCGGCTGCCTGGAAGACTCTAGTTTCAAAAACCATAAAGCATTTTCATAAATTTGAAGGGGGTATCACCCTGAATGAGGGTGCTAAATAAGAGGGGGGTGGGCAAAGTGTGCGATTTTTGGCCAATAAGTCGCTATATCTCAGTAACAGTGCGAGATAGGAACTAGGTTTCTATTAATCACTAATAGGAAATCGTACACTGGCTCTCGATTGGTGCTGAATTCAATGACCTTGAACACCAAAATAGGGGGTTTGATGGATTTTTTTTGGCGATTTCAGGCTGCGACACAAATCTATATCATTCACAAGGTAGCGCCAAGGAACTATCGTTATGCAATCCAGATATAGAATTTGGTATTTGTATATTAACTTAGTGTGAACACCCAAATTTTCAGCTAAACTACTAAACCGGAACTGCCATAGGCTTTCGTGCATCTCGCGAGCATTAGCTCAAATTTCTTGTTCTGTTAAGTACAGGGTTAAGCATGTACTTAAATTTAAGTATCGTTGGTGCAACATGCCCTAAGCCACATACTGTGTTCGCCTGAGTCGCTCTTCATCCAGTTCTTGGCGCAGACGCTGCTGTGCTGTGTTCAAGTCGTGGATTGACTGATGCAGAGAATTCAGACGTCGCTGGTCGGACAGATCCATGTCATCAAAGAACCTCACTGTGTTACCACCTTCACAACGTGGCACCGACGAACTTAACTCATCCTGTAATAAATGCCATTCACACAGCATTTCAGTGTTTGCATAACCAGGCCCGCCGAGAGCCACAGCGGGGCACGGGGAAACATTCTTGCAGGCACCTCAAACATTTTCACGGGGCCCCTCTGGGAAGAACCTTTTTTGAATTTTTCTTTTCAAAATGGTACATTCTGGCATATTTTATATTTCTGGCTGACAGCGGGGGCCCCCAAACGTCACGGGGCACGGGGTAGCTAATCCCCGTACCCCACCCTCTCGACGGGCCTGTGCATGACAAACACCACTCAAAAACATCAACATTTCAACATCGTCAAGCTTCTTCTTGCATCTTCTCTCTACTCCATCCACCCTGAGATGACCCTCTTACTTCCTGATTAACGTCTGCATCAGTCTTCCACTCTACCCTCAACCAGTCACCAAAACTACACACTGTACATCTTTCATTCAGCAGTGTTTGCTTAACTATCAGTAAACTTGTTGCATTTGCTTGTCCATGACGTTCCGTCCCAATAACAATGCATTTTCTGTAGTAGCAGCATTGCAAGTACCTGCTTATTATTTCTGCCAAGTGTGAACGTAGTAAACATTGAAGAAAGTTATTAGATTGGTCATTCTGTCCGTCGTTCCGTGTGTGTGTGTCTGTGTACACGATGACTAATAATAGCAATGACGCCATTGCACCAACAGTGCAAGCAGCAACGATGGCTGTTACATTAACCTTCGTCCCCTGCAGCAAAGCAGCTCTTCCTTCTGCCTCCCCTTTCCTTGTATTTACATCACTTCACTTGGCTGAGATATGCACTCTCACGAGCACCTTCTAGTTCGATACTGTGCATCATACACTTTGCAGGTATTCACTCCACTATTCAAATTAATAAAACTTAACTACTTACTTACCTAATTTTCACAGTAACAATCACATGAAAACCACGTCCATTATTGAACCAATCAAAGCAGGAAGAACCAAAGACAATCTGACACAGAACACAGAACCTCGTACTGACGATATTGTCTTCCGTGCAGAGGTGAGCTTGAAGGACGATGATTACAACAGTTACCTGCACAGATAACATGTGTGCAACAAGCAAAGATGTCATCAGGCCTTGTGCTGGCATGCTATGCAGCCATCCAGCTAGTTATACATACATGCCCACTGTAGTGTGCAGTAGACTACGCTGCTGGCACACTAAGTGATGCAAGATATGCATTAGTTTGGGAGGTTTTACATCTGGTGACCTTGACCTTTGATTTTTCAAGTGAACTGAAAAACAGGTTACCGTACTCTTGCCTTGGGAGATATTCGCAAAAAACTTTTTTTTGGTTTTTCTGTAGTTTTTTGTTCTCTAGTAAAAAAAACCTTTGCAAAACAGATAGACAAGCAAATAGACAATTACATGCATCTGGAGCTTGCAGGGAGTTTGTCTACATGAAACATTATGTAAAACAATGTTCACCAACCTAGCACTTCACTGCCAGCATCATGATGAAGTCTTCTTTCCCTGAGCAGTCTCTCTTCATTTTGTAACAAGTCTTCCTTCAACTAAATAAATGCAGCAAAATGTTATAGTATCCCAATAACAGCATAACTAAATGCATAAGAAATATCCACTGACCAATGCTGATGAGTGACAAGTGCAAAAAGTACAGAAAAAATCCTTCATCTCTCCCAAGTTTGATCACGGCTTCAGCTGGATTTGAGGCTGTAATTAAAAAACCAAATTTAGCTCCAACCATAACAAGATTTATAAGTAAAATCTGGCACATGTCTAACAATGATCAAAATGTGATTGCCGTTGCTAGTAAATGGGATAAAAGACATTACAAGGCATACAGACCGCATGCACAACAGCTGCTTTCTGTTCACCAATATCCTTGTAACGTTCCAGCATTTTATCCACAGCGCGTAGGTTACGCTTTGTATCCTGTCAAATTTACAGCACAATTAAACAAAATTACAGCAAGCATAGTATTGATACTTCAATGGCAGCAGATTCAAGGGCTTCATGAATATAAATTAAGATTAGATGCAATACCGCACTAAACTGTATATTATCAACCTAATAATAACCGCAGAAAGTGTAAAACATCTGCTTGGCTATGCTTGTGCTGAGTACCTCACTCGTTCACAGTCACTCACACTGGTTGAGACATCTGCAAGCTGCCAATCATAAAACTGCACAAAATTCATTCAAGACCTTGTCATACTAAATGAAAACTAAACATCATGATACTTAAGTATACCTCTGATTCTGCAGTCACAACTTACCAATGTTTTTGCCGGTTCCATGCAAATGTTCAGTAAAAAATCAATGAAAACTGAGAATCAAGTAGGAAATGGCAGTAACTATTACACGCCCACCTTCAGCGTGGATGTTAGCTGTACAACTTGAGATGACACATCCATTCCAGCAGAAAATGCTGGTTTCCTCGAACTGGCTGCCAGTTCATCTTCATCAAGAGAATCAGAGGAAGACATATGGTTATACTGCAATAGTTTAGTAATAGTCAGCTAATCATGTACGGGTTGGTACTTTTGGAACTAACAGCACTTAGTCAGAAAGCATCAGTCAGACTGTCAGCCTAAAATTTAAAACATGTGGCTTCATGCCCAAACATGTTCTCGACATTGTAATGTCCAACATCTGACCAATTATCGTTATTGCTCGACGTGCTCTTATACTGGCGCAACAAACATACTGACAACATATTAACTCAAAGCTGTTTTAACGCATGAACAATTATAACGCAGGAATAAAACCCTTTACAACGATCCTTAACAACGTAAACAAAAAAGTGGGCGTGCCGTGCGCTTCTATAGAATATTAAATTGATACTGTCTAATCTCCGGCATCGTCGACGAGGCACAGGTGCGACCATGCGACGGTCACGATATACGACTGAGAGTGAGACTTGTCATAGGCCTATTGTGATTGTCACGATCGCCATCATAAGGCTTTGGAGGTTATGTGATTGGAATGTCAAGCTATCTCCGAGCTTAAGGAATTCCTGGAAGCAGTACCTTGGCATTCGCTCAACCCACATAGTTTTCTCTAGTCCAAAAGTTATGGCAATCTTTGGTCGTTATTAACGATCGATACGACGATTGACCGCAGCCGACCATGTCAGCTATCTTCTGACGGCATGTTCGAGGCTCCTGTACGCACTACGAGTATTACGCAGTCACGGCTTGCCGGCGTCATCTATGCACGACGTGTTCAGGTCGATCGTGATCAGCCGACTTCTGTACTGTCCCGGCATGGTCTGGATTCTGTTCAGCCGTAGACCGCACGAAGCGTTTCTGCGGCTATATCATTTGACATCAAAACGGAGATTTTTTTCCAAGAGTCAAGGGTTGATTAGGGTTGTTTCCCCAAGCAGAATCTCAATCTTTGTAGTTAATATTGCTAGTTTCAACATTGTTCCATTTCAATGAACGTCTTTCAATCACTTCACAGTATGAGTGTCTCTTTAGACCAACATTATGACAGACTAACCTTTTGCATTCTAGAGTAATCGCTTACTTATGCTCTCTGGCTTATAGAGTACCATACGTAAAACTTGCCTACAGAAAATACTGTCTTATGTAACGATTCAATATAACAGGGTATTTAAAATAACAAATAGCCATGTATGCATCATAATCACACATCACCAAGCATTTGCACACAGCAGCACAGTGTAAAAT
>Ga0209367_1012805_pt1 | contig 10897 bp, 9 predicted proteins | sample WorMetLIZISLAND2_FD_187412 | JGI IMG/M metagenome (GOLD analysis project Ga0209367, IMG submission 187412) | Marine gutless worms symbiont microbial communities from Max Planck institute for Marine Microbiology, Germany - Olavius geniculatus... ... | reverse complement strand
CAGCATGTAGGCCTACATGATTGTCAAGATCGTTGTCCACTTGTCTGTAGCAGTGTTCGATTTGCCGGGGGTGGGGGGCAGTTACCCCCGGTAACAGGAACTTTTGTTCCCACGTACTTTCGCTCCAGGGAGCGAAAGTTCCATGTATGGAACTTTCGCTCCCTGGCACTTTCGTTCCCTGGAACTCTCGTTCCCTGGAACTTTCGCTCCTGTGAGCGAAAATGAGGTGGAACTTTCGCTCCTTACTTAGAGTTAACATTATGTGCCTACACACTTAATAGAAGAAGATGAAATCAAAGGACGCCAGCGTGTGGTGTAAATGCTCAACGTTTAAAACAAGAAAGCCCAGCTGTCACTAGGGAACGTGCTACAGCTAGCCTAGAAAGGTTTCCGAAAGATGGGTTTAAGATTTAGGGAAGAGACTAGAATTTAAAAAATGGTAAAAACTTGACGCAAAATATAATTTAAGGAAGAATTTTTAAACAGATATAATTTGAGAAAAAATTTGGAGAACTTAGTTAATTTAAGATAAATTAGTTAATAAAATAATTTGCTAGATTCTGCCATCTTTTATTACAATAAATCTGTACAAATATACGAACAAGTTATAACGCCTTAATTTCCATTAGTTTATCAATTAAATAATCATAATTTGTGTTGGAGAGCGAAACCACGTTACGCTGACTGTGGGAACGAAAGTTCCATGTAATGAAAGTTCCTGGGCGCGAAAGTTCCACCTCACTTTCGCTCTCGGGAATGAAAGTTCTCGGGAGCGAAAGTTCCAGGGAGCGAAAGTTCCATCTATGAAACTTTCGTTCACGAGAGTGAAAGTACGTGGGAACAAAAGTTCCATAATTCATTACCCCCACCCCCACTGCATGAAGACGATTTTCCCACTACAACTTGTCTGGGGGGATCGGCTTTGACCTGCCAGAAGGGTTCCAGGAGCAACTAGACAAAACGTGGGGTACAAAAAAAAAATTAATTGTGTCCCAACGTTTAAATTTGTGATACCGCCTTTATTCGTTCTCATTATATCAGTTGCACTAAATTTGGTCAGTTGATTCTCGGGAAAGTCGTCATTGCTAGACGTTTGTAATTGCTATTCACATTTGAAGTAAAGCTGTCAAAGCGTTAATTTGTTAACGCGTTAATGCATTGCGTTAATTTTTAAAATTTTTTTGCTGATATTGTAAGTGGACTACATCAAAAGGGTGTTAACGCGTTAAGTTAATGCGCTAATTCGACAGCTCTAATTTTAAGACTATGATGCTCCAAATTCGATTTCGGTTGGGGTTCTGCAGTAGACCCAACTAGGGGAGCAATTAGGCGAAATGAGATGACACTAATAAGAATGCGTTTTGGTGATTGGAAATAAGTGTACGGTAATTCTAGGTGCAGTTAATAATCGACCGGTACCATTCTTAGCGGCGCATCTGCGTGGTACGACAGGAAAATTTATTTCGTCGTGTATAGCGTGCCGGCAGCCTAAATGCACAACTAGCCGGCCGGCAGTCAGTTGCGATTGGCTGCAAACTAGAACGTCGCTCTAATTTCGTTATTGCGGACGCTAGTCGTTGCGAATTTAGTGTAGGCGATGTTTTCTTCTTTTCGCGAACTTGAGAACAACATTTTTTCTTGTAAAAGCCATCATGCATGGTAAATACAGTGGCATCTGAGCAAGGGAAGGGCATTCCAGGCTTGCCAATGCCAACTAACCAGCTGAGATTCCCGCGATCATCAGCCGCATGACTGCATAAGGTTCAGTAGTGAGTGACTGGCGAGTAAGTGAGTGGGTAGGGTTTAACGTCCCGTCCGACACAGTTTGGGGACGGCCTAATCGTTTTCTTGTCAGATATGTTTATTCCAAAAGCACAGCGTGTAGAAATTATTTTGGGCAGAAAAAAATTTCGTTTTGAGGATGCCAACATGAACTAGGCCTATGCAAAGTTAAGTTACAAGTTAGGCCTAGTATTAGGGCCTACTGTATTAGTATTCTGTAAGCTGATAACGTTGAATCACAGAACAAATGCATGATAGGCCTACTGCAATCAACTTAGCCTAGATAAGTGCATTTGCATGAATATAGGCCTATACAGTCCAGTTACACACTGTAAGCCTACTTATACAGCATGACATGGTAATTATTCATTTCAGCATGAATGTTTCATGGTATTGAGAGACGGCAAAACTTTAGGCCATTTGAAGTACTGAGTATTGTTTGTTAGATATGGCACTTTTACACCAATAAAAATTGGCAACTCTGGCTCTGTGGACCAATTCAGCATTTGCTAAGTTATAAGTAGGCTGAGCCATAGCCGATCACAGCGTGGCCTTTGCTGCCGGCAGCCTAACTGCATGGCTAGCCTGCCGGCTGCCGGCACGCTATACACGACAAATTTATTTTGTCCTGTTTGTTCAGTGACAAGAATGGCAGGTGGTCTGTGAAATCATTTTGAGGCATGTCCTAACCTCAGTCATCTTCGGATGACTACGGTCTGGTATAATAATTGCCAAACTCTTGGTGCAAGTTAGATCCGTCCTGTTTTTATCAACACATTTTGCACGATTTTATCAGTTGTTGGAGTTTGTTGATGATTATGAGACATGTGCTGACTTTGCAGGATCGGCGTGGTGATCGTGGTGATCGCGACTCGGAACAGTTTCGTAAACTTTTCATCGGTGGGCTTCACTTCGAGACAAAGGAGGAAACGTTGCGTGAATATTTTGAACAGTATGGAGAGATTATCGACAGTATTGTCATGCGTGACCCTCACACAAAAAGGTATCAGTTACTTGACAATGATCAGCAATCTGTTGAAAATGTTGTCAATCAGCATTTTATCATTTTCGTTTTTGCTGTGTATCCACATCTGAAAGTTGGACGTTTATTTACGGAGACTCCTCATTTGACAGTTGGAGCCACATGTATGATTTTTGGTCATTGAGTCACTGCACTGTGCAGTGTCTCAGCATCTGTAAGGTCCGGTTTTTCCATCGCCAATCAAATTAAAACTAATCTTCAATTTACTGATCTCTGATTAACTTGATGTTCAGAACTGATCGTCGATTAACTGTGTTTCGTTTTTCCCTGCATTGTCGATCTCCAATTACGTGATTGGCGATTAGCTGATCTGCCGTCAACTGAGCCTATTTTATGCCAATGTGATTGGCTGACAGTGACCTCAATTTTCGATGTTGTGCTAATGGGCATGCGCTGCGAGTAGACGCCATAAGCAGTAAACGTCGTCATAGCAACAATATCAACGATACCGTCCATATATCGTCTGCTGTCAAAAATATGTTCTATCGCAAATCAATACGGGAACATCTATCTATTTTATTTCTCCACAAAACACTATGCACAGTATGAATTGATGGGTAGTGATTGATCGCCATGCCTGAAACTTTATTTTAATGCATGAATTACCGTTCTGACCGGCAAAGTAAAGCGGCCTTTCTAGTGCGAATAAGCAACGAACTGCAGATCGCCACGTTTAATCGTCAATTTGATCCGTCAATATTCGGTCATCAACTTGATGGGAGATTTGATGGACGATCAGTCGCTAATTGGCGATGGAAAAATGGTTATTGAGATGATTTCAGATCAAGTACCGAAGTTGATCGGAGATCAGTTTGATCGGCCATCAAATGTGCATGCAAAAACGGGACCTAAGTCGAAAGTGGGAAGTGGGGGGAGTAAGTTACCATGGACCCTGCAATGTTTGAGGGGCCCCACTGTTGCTTAGAAATACAAAGTACAGCAAAATGCGCCATTTTTGAAAAAAAAATTTTTAAGAGGGGCCTCGCCTGAATGTTTCCCCAGGGCTTGCTGTGGCTCTTGACAGGCCTTTCGATTCATGCATCAATGTTACACCTTTATTTGGGTGTCCATCTAACATCTCATAATTCTTTGAAATGCTAATGTTAAAATGCTTGCAGGTCTCGAGGGTTTGGATTTGTGACATTCAAGGAGATGGAGTCGGTTGACGCAGCTCAGAAAGCTCGTCCACATCGTGTTGATGAGAGGGACGTCGAAGTAAAGAGAGCAATGCCACGTGAGGTCTGTTGCACAGCATCTACACAGCCTATACTGACTAATAACAATCCGTATATGTTCTCCATGAAACGGTAGTATTAATAGCAATAGCTAATTTTCTGACATTTGCATTTCATGAGGTACCTGACAAGGTAACATGAGGTGGGATCGTTAGCTGCAAATTTCTGATAGAGTGTGTCAGTGAAGGAATTTTGAAAATCAGTTAGAATTTGCTGAAGGTGTGACATAACTTGGCATGCCACATTGTCACTGCTGTTGACTTCGATCTGAACTCTAGAAAGAATCACAATCATGGTACGATTTGGTTCCGTTGTGAACTTATGATAGAGATTCTTAAAAGAAAGTTACAATTCATCAGTATGCCATTGCCTGCCTGGCTGCTGTACAGAATTTGGATTTTGATTATTTCTTGACTGTGGGTTAATATCACAGTTTTGAACTTGAAAGTGGTGCATTTGCTAGTGGAAGGTGTTGAAGTGTTTTGGGTGCATGTTGTGGTAGGATGCTGACCGGCCCGAGACACACATGACGGTGAAGAAGATCTTTGTCAGTGGGATAAAAGATGAGATCGAGACAGAAGACTTGCGGGACTACTTCTCTGAGATGGGTGACGTCATCGATGTAGACATCATTGTCGACAAGGACACCAAGCGCAAGAGAGGCTTTGCGTTCGTCCAGTTTGACGACTATGACCCTGTTGACAAGGCTGTCTGTGAGTGTATCCAGTGACTAGGGATTATATAGATAAGCTGATATCATGATATCGATTGCCTCCTACTGGTCACTATGATATCATGGGACAGACTCTGCTTACGATATCACACAGACACCACCATCACACGCCACCTGACTTATTCTAATGGACGGCAATAGCTGAAACAGCACGCAGACACAGACGTCTGTGAGCAGGCAAAGTTTAGAGCTCACATCAGAGTTGCAACAAACTGCATGACGACTGAGTCAGGGGGAAGAGAATGATGGGAAGGGTGAGGTCATTTTAATCACTTTAAAGGTCTGTGGCCACGGTCAAACTCACTTGTATAATTCATGTAGACCTCAGTTAGACATTTCACCTTGTATATATATAATATGTTGATTTTTGCTTTATTATAAAGCATATGTATGAAATTTTGTATGAAATTTATGTCTGAATATAACGAAAAATGGCGTTACGTTACATTATGTAAAAATCTGATCTTGGCAAGTGGCCAGAAGTGATGTCACCACATGTACCCAGTCAGTGTTTACCAATTAATTTTAATATTTTTAATGGCAAAAAAATACTGTGTCGCATGACAACTGCAGCAATACATAGGTAGACAGTGTGATTTTATAATGCTTACGTTTCTGTGCGTATTTTACGTTGACTGCGGGTACACACGGTGACGTCATCAGCCTGTCAACATGGCATCTCATTTTCTGCATCATTTTCTTAGATTGTCGATTTTAAATGTAAGTTTCTTCATGTTGACAAAATGCTGAGTGCCGATATTACTGTCAAAATTCTCAGAAAATTGTGCTGTATTAAGAAAATGGTAAGTTAATTTTGGTGTCCATAGACCTTTAAGTCAACAAACTATCAGTAGCAGAGCCCTGTGCATGTTTGCTGCTGGCGCTGCTACAGCTGCTGCACGGCCATCAGTATTAGAGGCTCTGGCTGCTGCCCATTCCCTTCTCACCACACCCACATGTTGTCATGCGGTATTCAGCTTATTCCACCACCTTCCCCTGACCTTTCTTGCTCCTACTTGCCTTACCACTCAAGTCTCTGCTCTCACAATATTGCCATATCTCTACAATAATCCATATGGATTTTTTTGCCACAATATAGTCCCTACTAGTCACTAGAGTTGTTATTACGTAAGGCCTTTTGACTTGCAACCCCATAGGCATTGACAAACCGGTCTCCGAGTATACATAGTGGGAATGTGCAAAAACCAAAAGTTTCTTTGGTTTTGGTGTTAACAAACTAAACCATCCAGAATTGTCAGTTCCATTTGGTTGGTCTTTTGCAGCATTTGCAGAACAGCCTGATCAGCTGTCTTCGAGAATTTTAAAAATCGAAATCAAACCGAACTGCAAAAAATATTGTCTACATCCCTAATATCTAGTTCTGTACATAGCGGGTAGCTTTGCTGGCCAGAAGCTGACATGCACATGTAGATTGCAAAACCATTTGACTTTGGGATAAATAATTTAACCGGCATCAGTAGGGATGAAAATTTGCTGGTACACCTGTAAGTCTCTGGGGAAATGCACTGTAGGTTCTGTGAGGGGATAAGTCAGGGCTTTGACCAAATGTCGGGGAATTGTTGGAGAAAATGTCGGTTAGAAAACCGTTCATTTTTAGCTTCAGACTTTCGTCAACGTTGATGTTCGGTAGCGAATTAGCAGGAAAAGGATTATGTTTATGCATTTGTGGTGCATCACATTGTGTTGCTGTATGGTTGGTGGCGTGGCGTAGTTGGTAGCGCGTTTCGGCTGAAACAAAGTTACTTTACGCCGGGCCCGGTTAGTACTGCGATGGGTGACTGCCTGCGGGCAGGTAAACCATCTCGGTGCGAAGCCTGCCAGCTAGGTCGACTCAGCCTACTACCCTCCGTGGGACGGTAAAATGAGTAGTAACTCATTCACATGAGTTACAGTAATTCATTCACATGAGTTACGGAAGGTGGGGACCTTGGTACAGCTGACTGGGGTTGCCTAGTTGGTCGCTGCGCCAGCCTGTGTCTGCAGGCTGCACACGGTGGCCGTGCAGCAGGCGGCTGTGGTTAGTGACGAAAGCGCATTAGAGGTGTGCGCATGCTCGCGATGATGCGCTATACAAATTGACGACCTCTACCTTTACCTTTGTGCAGTTGTGTTTCATTTCTGTGTCGTCGGTATGCATGATGTTGGTGGTAGCTGAGCTTCAATGAGGATGAGTGAAGCTGCGATGTGTTTGGGACACGTTGTGGAAGTTGACAGCGCAGTAGAGTGGTAAGCTTGGTGACCTGATGGTATGATTGTGTGATGCTATGTAGTGATGAAGCATCATATGATCAAAGGTCACCGATGTGACGTTCGCAAGGCTTTGTCCAAGGAAGAGATGCGAGACTCACGGTTTTCAGGCGGAGGTTTGTAACTTCATGCACTGCAAACCAATGATGTTCCATTCCACACACCACTGATCTGTGTATAATATACTGATATAGTTCTTGTACAGATAGTTTTATTCAGGAAGACACTAATCTTGAAAAACCTGGCATGTTGGAACATTTGATGGCTAGCAGTAAGCGATAAAATGTTGGCATATATTTGAGGCAGCACCAATGTTAAGTGGCATAATAATAACATGGTGTTTTTGGGGTTTTCTAGTTTTTTCCGGCTCATGTGTGAGTGCCATGAGAAGTCAGGGAAATGCTGGATAATTTTACGTGTCAGTAGAGAGATTAGTAATAATATCGCTGTCGGTGCTGAGTGGCTATATATAACCCTGTTCGTGTAGTTATGTAAGAATTTAATTTTGACATCTGACGGTAGAGCAGTGATTTTCAACTGCGGTTCCGCGGAACTCAAGGGTTCCACGAGCTTTTGCCAGGGGTTCCGCTTCTAGTCAGTGAAAAAACCAAAAAAATAACCTATTGTGCGAAATTACGTCAGACCGTGCCATCAAAGTAGGCCTAATAAGCATCAAATGCTTAGTTCGAAATTAGCGCTTTTAACCATCTACTTTTGCATACAATGTTGAATATTTTTCTTGTTGTTAACAGCCTTAACGTTATTTGCGTTGCACTAACGTATTGTTGTTAGTGTCACCAAATTGTTTGTTTATGTATTGAAAGAATTTTAATACCTGAAACGTTCTGCTTGAAAGATGTAAAAAGCCAACGCAGCAGCTTAGCTAGCTGTGCGAGGGCGTCCATGTAGAATGTAAAAGATCCGATGATATTTTTTGGAGTTGGTGGAAGGGGGCTAAACTGCCGTTGGTGGCCGCCTCGCAGGGTGTTTTTGGTTGAATACAACAATGTACTCAGGGCTCCCAGTTGTCTTGAAATTCCTGAAATTTTACAGATGTCCTGAAATTGTCCTGAAATCAGCAATTGTCCTGAAATTTTACTCATTTGGTCAGAATGTCCTGATATGGACCTTTGTTATGCTGTTGTTACCGCATTGCATTTATTTTGTGCTTCACTTAGTTAATAGGACTCTGGCAGTACTTTTGGCTTACTTACTTACTTACTACAGTTTTGCCTTAGTCTGTTCTACGCCGTGTCCGGTTAGTACTTATATGGGTGACTGTCTACAGTACGGAGCCAGCCAACTAGGTCGACTCAGCTTTCTACCCTCTGTGGGATGGTAAAATGAGTACTGGCGGTGGTCAAGGCCATCGCTAGGGAAGAAACGGCGAGTTCTGCGCAACAATAGGCCCTGTGGCCAGGCGTGCTATTCGCGAAAGGTCGTACGCAAGAAATCTTGCGTAGGATGTGCGTACGCAAGTTCTACGCCTGACGTAGGCTATTCACGAAACTTTGCGTACGTACACCGTGCGTAAAGTTTGCGTGAAGTTTACGCCAGCCACGAGGCTGGCGTACGGTTTGCGTAAATACGCCGAATGATATTTTGCGATATTTACGTTGATTGTTATCCTGCGATTACTGTTAATTTATGATAGATATCCTTGTCAACATCAATTTTAGTCACTTGGTTGTGATAATCGTGATATCACGCAAACTGCCATTACTGCAAAACAGTCAAAACTGTATGGACTAAGAATTTAACGACCCTCCTAATTTTTTTTACTTTATTTTACTAAGTTATAGTTTTAATCATTAAATAATCAGACACGGTCAATCAATCGACCGATCAAAACACGTTTATATAGCGTCATGTGTCGAGAACGAATATCAGAGGTGTGTTTTAACGAATATCAGAGGCGTGTTTTAATTACCGGCACTGTTTTCAAATTTGAGCTTGAATGAAGGTGATAGAAAAAATGTGCATTTTTCAGCGGAAAACTGGCCATATCTTGATAACACGGTGAGAGATAGGACCAAAGTCAGTGGCGGTTTTAGGCCCGGGCCGGGGGAGGGGGGCACAGGCCCCGTTTTGCTCCAGCCCCCCCCATTTCGTGGCTACCCATGATTTTTTTGCAAAGATAACACAAAATTTCTAATGTTTTTGCCTTTCCAAATTTTAGAAAAGCGGCCAAATTTGTGGCTTCCATTGAACGTCCAAAAACCAAAAGTGCTTCAGCTTCAGGGGGGCTTTGCCCGCCTGATCCCTGACCAGGGACTCTGCCCCCTGGACCCCGCTGTTGGCTCTGCTCCCAGACCCCCGTTATAAGCTCACGCTACCGCGCTCGCCAACGGGCAGGGTGCCGGGGTCCCGTGCCCCCCTTCACTCCCAGAAATTGCAGGCTAGAACTGCCACTGGCCAAAGTTACCATTAATCACTAATCACTAATAGGAAGATAAAATGAAAATCATCGACCTAGATGACCCGCAGGGTGGGCCAAAAATGGCACCATTTTTTGTATGTCTTATAACTTCACCAAATGTTGACTGATTTTCAAAATTCGTTGACTGTCAGAATCAGGAGACAATTTGCAATAAAACTGTTACTATAGATCCCACCACATCTATAGTGGGTTGCTACACTACCTTGTGAAATGTCAGTGTCTTAAAGAGTAACAATTGAAAACGGAATGACTTTTTAAAATTTGATTTTACAATCTTTGGAATTTTTCCTACCAATTGTGCAAGTATATAAGGGCTGGTATTGACTAAAATTTTTAATCGATTAATCTCCAAAAAATAATCAATTACTGGTACAACAAATATTTGGTCAAATAGAAAGATCACGAAAACTGCAGAATTTAACTAATCGAAAAAATGATGATGCAGTACACAAACTGCTTAATCAAAGTTCACAACTAGTGGAGACTGCTAGGCCTACCAGTATAGGGCCCTACAACCTAGAAGCACAAATCTTTATGACATTTCCTGTGCAAAATAAAATTATATTAGGCCTACAACACAAGTGTTCATCATCAGTCATCTTAAGCTGTTAAAAAGTCCAAACTTTCGTTCAAAATTTTCAATGATTAATGACTAATCCCAAAACAAATCAAGTTGAGCATTGACCAGCTTAACCTACAAAACCCCCAAAAAACCCAAACCTAAAATCCCACCAAGCTCAGTTTTAAAAAAGTTTTTTGCAACTCTGCCTAAAGAACTCATAGGCCTATGGATGGACTGAGCAGCTGTTTCCCATATCAAATGCTTTTTTTGTCACACAATCAAGGGAAGAAAATCTATATTCATTGTCCATCAGTACAATTCATCACATGTCTGCTACTACTGGTAACTTCATGCATAAGAGTACAAAATAAGAAATAATCAACACATGTAATGCAAATATTGACAGTACAAAATCAAAATGTCAAAGTTTCTGAACAGTTAAAACTGTATATCAGATTCAATGCTTTCGAAAAGTCACTGTATGCAAACTAAACCAACCAGTCTTAAGAGCTGATTACCTGTACATTTTTGTGATGGCTGAATGGTGTGACAACACTGAAAAAAATCCAATGCATGAAGCAAACTACATTACAATAACTCACAGAAACATTACTTTTAACGAGTCGAAAAGACGACGGTACAGCAACTGGTGAAAACTGCCAGTGTTCTCTGGCTAAGCTGACTGGCTTTTCACTGGTAATAAATTCATCATTCTTTTCACTAAGTGCTTCTCATAATGCAGATCACAAAGAGAAAATGCTTTACTGTCAAAATAAATGTCACTTCTTAAGTAGTATTTCATACACCACTCATCACATAATATCCAGAGGCACAG
>Ga0209367_1012804_pt1 | contig 10897 bp, 6 predicted proteins | sample WorMetLIZISLAND2_FD_187412 | JGI IMG/M metagenome (GOLD analysis project Ga0209367, IMG submission 187412) | Marine gutless worms symbiont microbial communities from Max Planck institute for Marine Microbiology, Germany - Olavius geniculatus... ... | reverse complement strand
CGCCTCCTCACGCCGTTGCGTGACGTTAATACTAACTAGTTATGCAAACCAGGAGCGGCCGCCTATTACGTTCTACACCGGTTCATGCATGTGAACTTGGAAGTGAAGTGCTGCTATTGTTATGAACATCAGTCTGTCCACTGCAGCGGGCGGGAGTGGCACCGTCAGTCGGTCGCCGTCGGTCCGTCTGTCCATCCAGGGTTTAATTACCAGTGTCAGGTTAGGCCTACATAGGGCCTAATGCTCACAGTCTACCTTTACACAGAGCCGTGAATAGACTTTGCTGTTGGTTTAATTTAATACTTAGACGTCATGGATCTAGCTTATAGCAGGCACATCTTGGCATAAGAGTCAAGCGCAAGGCTTTTTGCTACCAAGTTTACAAAGTTTCAAACTCATAGGCCTAGCGTGTTAGTGTTGCAAGCAAGGTTCCCACACTTTTACTGAAAAAAGTATCTTTAAATATAAAGACGAACAACAGAACAATCCAATGCACAAAAATCTTCATTAGTAAAAACTGGCAAAAAACTATTTTAAAATTTTATTTTTTTGTATTTCGAAAAAACCGCTCTTCATTAAGCATAATCTGAAATATGCTTAACTGTAAATAAAATATTCTGAAGACTTAAGTCATAGATTACCTGTACGCTAAACATTGAAAACTCAACGTTTTGAAACTGAACATTTAAACTGCAATGGATGTACGATAACTTAATCCTAGTCGTAAATTATTTGCATATTAAACCTTTAAAAACACTGTTTAATGCATCAAACATTGACTATTTTTACTAGCCATAGCATTCACATAGATTTTATAGAAAAATCAATACATTAAATCAATACAGTGCTTCACTGGGCAACGGGCAGGGCACTGGTATCGGTATTGGTATTGGGTATTGGTATCGGCAGGACCCAATAGTATTGGGTATTGGGTAGCTTTATTGGTAGCGAGTTTAAAACACTTGCCAAGATCAAGGCTATTAAGCTAGTGTGAATACAACATTATATACAATTGTAAAAGTTAATATCATTAACAAAAGTGATAATGTTGCGAAGTGCAACATTGTCAAATACGTCTTTGGCCTCCTAGTTTGCTATGTAAACAAACTTACCGTGATGAACGGCGATAATTTGCTCTTTTTTGACTGTTCTAATGTGTCTTAGTGTATAAAAGATGTTGGATGACAGAAAAGAATTTGTGAGGAACAAGTTTATGTGTTTCCTGCAACAAAAATCAAATGTCTTACTTTTTGATGACTTAGTAACAATCGTTGCTGATTACTACACTAATGACGAGGTCAAGTCTGCAGTGTCCAGTGTACGTGAGTACATAGACACCAAAATACCGGCATACAAGGGTGAAGATAAAGACAAAAAGACAGTAGCCAATCTGCTTAAGATCGTTCTTAATCCAGAGATGAATCTGCCGTCGTATGTAGCTGTGGACACTGCTCGCTTACTGCCCGTTGATGTGGAACACTTGCATGTGTCAGTGTTGTTGAAAGAAATGATGCTGCTTCGTAGCGAAGTTTGTAGCCTTGGAACTTTGCGGGTGGAGTTGCAAGAGCTGAAATCAAAGTTGAAAGAGGTGCAAGTGCAAAAACCTGCGGTACTGTCGTCAGTACTTATGTACACCCCACAAGCGAAGGGGGCTAAGAGAATGTTTCTACAGTCCGGAGTATAAGTCACAGTAAGAAACCGAGCAGAACATATGCTGCACAAGCGCAAAATTTACAACGTACCGGCATGGAGCCTGTGACTGTGAGAAAAAAACAACCACCAGTCTTTGGCACTTCAGCCACCTACTGCACTATGAAAGTGTTGATATTGTGCGAACGGTTGACATTTTTGTGTCACGCTTAGATCCGGCAACTGCTGAAAGTGATCTAGTCGACTGCGTCAAGTCTGCTAAAGGCAATGTAAACATTACTGATATCCAGTGCCAGGAGCTGCAGTCTAAGTATAAGGATCTGTACTCGTCATTCTACGTCGCAGTGTCCGTCAGCTACACACAGTTCAAGGCTGCTCTCAACCTGTTTTTGTGACCGGAAGCATGGCCAATGAGAGTGTTTGTTAAAAGGTACTTCAAACCACGTCATGGCAGCGACGATGCCTCGTCTTAGTCTGTCGACTTCCAATAGTCTGGCAGAAATGCCTTTCTACAACCTGACAGATAAGGAACTTATGTCGGAACTTTCTGTTCTAATTACATCCAAACGTGTGATTTTCGTAATTCTCTGCAATCCGTATTGGATAGCAATATTCTTAAAGAACTCAACTTTCATTATATGCTTGCCGATGACTTTGCATGTAAAGCTATTAATAATTTAGAAAATATAGACAATGTAAAGACAATGTAAAGTGAACTGGTATGCAACAGAACTGAAATATAGGCCTAAATTGGCTTTTGCACTGTCTGAAGTAATACTGACCGCCTTCGCTCTTTGCAGTAGTTCTGCAGAACTACCCGCTGATCCATCTAGCTTTCGGCGACGTTTTCTCTCGTGCGTTTTCGTGCGGGAAAATTTTGTTCTCTATGACAAATAACCTCGCCATTCTGTAGAATGAAACATGCGCTTCATGCATTGACATAAATTGACGTGAAATTAGAAAGCAAACCCTCAAAAAGTTCACTTTTATTCCACTTGTTTACAAAACTCGCGCCGAGAAACCATAGAGATGTGACAATATTTATTAAATTTACTTCCGTCTCAGGAGTTTTAAATAAGTAAATATTTGTGTTGTACTTTTATCTAGCAGAGGAACTGTGTTAGATGTGTTGTTCTTTTTGCTGCTATTGTGGTTTCTAATAGAATACAGTGTTTTAATCATGAATGTGTCTTCTTTGTTTGAAGAATTACACACAAAATATTCATTTTCTGTTTTCTATTACCAGTTTGAGGAGTCATCAACACAAAGTCATTGAAATAATTTTAAACAGAAGAGATGTTTTTGCTTTTTCCCCCACTGGCTGTGTTAAAAGCCTTATGTACATCTTTCCTCCGCTGTTGCTGGACATTTTAGGCCTTAGAAAATGTATACCACCGGTATTTAGCTTTAGCTGTGATCCATATCTATTTGTTTTGCTCTTACTGCTTGCAGAATGTACTTCGAACTGAAGGCATACTGGAGAGTCGGTCAGTGTAGCATAATCACTGCAATTGATCATGCTATTTTTAGCCTACACAATCATTATCGCTCCATAGGCTGCTAAAAAATCTGACTTCAAGTTCATGAAGATATTTTTATAACGCACCCAGGCATGGCGCATTGCAACATCAAGAATTTATAAAGCGGTGAGCGGCTATTCTAAAATAACTAGCACTTTATAGCTCTGCGATAGGCCTAGAACTAGTCGAATTGAATGTATCTAATGACTAACAAATTCACGCACCGCGATGCGCACACCGTTCTGAATGTAGTCATTCGTGAGTGACTAGATGCGAGGTGTTACTCATCAGTAGGCCCGAGTACATAAAAGAGAAAGCGTAGTGGGTGGGATCATTCTGGATGGATGCTGTGATGGTGACCTGGATCGTCCCACCCCTCCCCTCCTCGCCTCCAGTTCCATAAGTTCCATATAGTGTCTCAGGTTTCCATCACAGCCACTGCAGCATCGATGAGAGACAAGCGACAGATGCACTGACTGCCGACATTCGTCGTGGCCGTTGAATCGTTAAAAACTAACGACTAACGATATCGGCTGGAAATGACTAGAGTTGACTAAGGCAGGTCAGCATAAATTTATCAAAATAATGAAATGCCAGATTTCATTCCACCGGACTTGTGGCCGGCGTGTAGTCCTGACTTGAATCCTGATGATTATAAAATCTGGGGCTGCATGCAGCAGCGCATGTATAAGAAACCGATTTGTGATCTGGCTGAACTGAAGCAGCAATTTGTTAAGGTCTGGGCTGACTTGGAACAGACGATTGTGGATGAGGCCATTGACCAGTGGAGGAAACGACTCAAGGCCTGCGTCAAGGCCAAAGGACAACATTTTGAACATTTACTATAACTTTAGTCTTACGTGTAGATTGCTTGTACCAACGTTTTTTCGATATTAAAGCCGTTTTCTTGAAGTTATAACAAGAAGTTTCAGGGTCAGTTTTTTATGAAACACGGTGTAAGAGATTAATCATGCAAAGTACCGGTATTTTCAGTTTGTTGCCAACTCTATTTTCAGCCATGCATGAAGGTGTAAGTAAGTAGCTTCTGGTTAACGAAGTTAGTAGATAAAAAAAATCCCAGTTCAACCAGGAAACACGTTATGCAATGAAACCCAAAAAAACCCTACTGCAGGCATCAGCCAACTACGAAGTCTGTAGATGATTTGATGCACAGGTACACCATCTGGAGATTGTCCGACACCTTCAAGCAGCCAGTCTGACGACATTGCTGCCTCGTCAGCTGCAGAGAATAGGAGTACACCGGCTGCTGCAGAACATGAGCAGTCCACAACAGCCACCTCGCCAGCGCTGACTAACTCTCAAATACAGCCGCAGCTTGTGCAGAAACTGGACCAGTGCTGTCATATATAACAAGTTCAAAGAACAATATTCACTATGCACACTACACTTCACCCACAATGACATAAAGCAGCAGGATTCAAGAAAAGTCAACATGCCTTATTGGACAGGAAGAGCTGTGTGTCACACTGGGCTGCAGATCACAGTTGAAATTACTAGAGAGCAGCAGCCAGCAGCTGAAAAGAATGTAACAATCAACGTGGTTGCTAGTGGCCACACATGCACCACTAAAAGCAGGAGTTAGAAGTTGACATGTTGAACAGCTGTTCATCCAGCTAACTGGAGCACAACGATGTTTAGCCAGTGCTCAGCTCCAGATGAACTACCAGAAACTAAGCCAAATGACAAACTGTGGGCCAGAAATGAAACAAAATGCCAGACGCCTCCAGTCAGCAGCATACAAACGAAGAATGGCGGAACGACTGCATCCAAATGTACTTACAGAACAGGAGATAGCGAGATAATGCTGGCAATCATCAATAGTCAGAATTCATGTAAATGGATACATTAGCAGTTCAATGTATATCTGTGCAACATCATCTTCTGCACTGTGCAGCAGCTGCGAATATACATTAATGCCTGCTGGACAACGCTGCCATCATTCACGTCAAAGCCACCAGGTCATTAATGGCCAGCATTCCTGGACAGAAGCAGCCACTCTAGTGACTATTACTGCTTGCTGCTGCATGATGGCCATGTACCGGTGATGGACTTTCTGACCACCAGATACATTGGCGAATGGCTCCATAGCCTCATGCTGACGTTCAACGCCTCCATCCGGCAAGTCAACAGAGGTCGTCTGGTTATGACGAGGCAAGTTGTCATACGCCATAATCTCGGCATGCCTGGCAATGTTCAACCGCGGCATAGCAATACTGCACAGCAGCCTCCGTGGCAACCCACGTCTGCGACAGAATGTGCCGCGAGGCAGCCTCCACAGCAGCCTTCACAGCAACCCATGTTCACGAAGCAGTTTCCACAGTATCCTTCACAGCAACCCACGCCTGCAACGGAACGTAAGTTTAATTCATTTTTTGCCTGACATAACGTGTTATTATACTGAGCTAATGAGACAGTCTGATTTACTGTCAGTGTCTGACGGCACAAAGTGCACTGCCAATTTCCCAAATTGCTCTAGTACGCGGTTTTGCGCTCAGCAACGTATGTGCCATTCCAAGTAAACGCATAATTGAATGAAATTTACCAGCAGACTTACATTGACTCAACCAAGTTGTGTACGGTTACTTCGTAATAAGAATTTACCTCTAACATTTAAATGCATCTACGCAATCTATGTGCATACGTGCTGTAATCTCGACGTCATTCGGCCATTTTTTGCTTCCACTAGTCTATAGCCTATACATTTTTTCTACGTCATAGGTTAATTGCTTTACTTGAATCAACATTTGTGTATGTGTGTCTGACGATACTATATAGCGTCTACTGTCCTGTTGCAACGTTAAGAAACGCACCGTCTCCAAAAACTGATATCAGCTATGACACAGCCATGCATATATACCCATTTCTAGTTATACTTCATCTCTTATGTCTGCAGTGTGCTTAGGATGTTCTGTGACTGTTGTGCATATTGTGCATTTCTATTGGTATGAATAGCACTGTTGTCGTTCTTAATGTTTTCAGCACTTGATTCGGAACTGCACAGTCTGCCATCGTTATCTGACGCACACCGAAGTTCTGATAGTTCATCAGACGACGTTCCGCAAGAAGGTCGTACGTCAAGTAAGCTTATGCTCATACTGCCACTGCTTGACAAAGGTTACAGACTCTATGTGGATAATTTCTACACAAGTCTCCCATTGTTTCGAATGCTTTATCAGCATGACATTGTAGCATGTGGTATTATCCAAAGCAACCAGAAAGGTTATCCGGCAAAGAGCCTGGCTCAAAGGAAGCACACACTCGGTCAGTCATCTGCACTGCAGCCTGGTGAGTTTCTTGCTGTTCGATTCACCGACAAGAAAGATGTCAATATGCTGACAACTATGCACAGTGCAACTTGCACTACAGTTTTGCTGTGCGCTGTAGAACAGTACAGACACTGGACAAGCCAGATTGTATTCTCGATTACAATCGAAAGATGGGTGGGGTGGATAAGTCAGATCAGCTACTTCAGCCATATGATGCCACCCGAAAGTGTATGGCGTGGTACAAGAAGTTGGTCATCCACCTGCTCCAGCAGTCACTGCTGAATGCTCACATCATGCATGCACAGGGACGTAGCCAGACACAACCCAAGCTGTCATTTTTACAGTTTACGAATGCAGTTGTGGAAGAACTTCTGAATGGTGGGCCTGCTGAGGATGTCCCAGACACTCCACCATGTGAAAACATATTGCATCTTGGTGGACGTCATTTTCCGATGAAGATTCCAACAGCTGAGGGTCAGAAGAAAGCAATGAAAAGGTGTAACGTGTGCTACAAAAAGCAGAAAATTCGGAGAGAAAGTCGCTACACCTGCAACAAATGTCCATCTAAACCTGGACTATGTATCGACAATTGCTTCGAACTTTATCATACAAAGCGCAAGTTTTGGAAATAGACAGTGGGCATATATATTCCCTTCGCACTGTATACGTTCATACAAACGTCACACAATCCTTTCCCAACCCTCTAATTAGCCAATAACGCCACTTTCTGCTATGCAAAACATCTGTCCTATCTCTAGCCCATTGTCACTATGTGGTATTCTAACGTTCTGCATACTTTGTTCAGCAGGCATATAATTCAGAAGAAGAGTTCAAAAACTTCAAAATTGTTCGCAAACAAATCTCAACCTTTCTCGGATCTAATAAACACACGGAAAAAACTTTTAAAGAAATAACTTCAAAAAACAAAGACTATCTGTAAAGTTAGTACTAACTTCATTCTTAACAGGATCTCTGATTGTGTCATTCAAAAAAACCTACAACAACTTCAGAACACAACTAACCAAATTAATCTCAACCTCATGCAAGAAATGATTGATCAAGACATCACACAGGTTAATAAATTGTCTTCAACATTACAAAATACTTCAGATTACATCATTGCAAAAGCATGGAGATGCTCAAAAAAATCAGCAGACATTTCATCTAGACGCTCTGATACACAACGCTATTATTACACAGAAGACTACCCACAACAAAGAAACAAACCACCACGAAGACAGGATCATGGAGGATATGGGGAGCAACGGAGAACCCAACCTCCTAATCGCGGTCATTATGATGACCGTGATGATGCTCCTCATACCTACTACAGATCTTCCTATCAAGACAACAGAGAGCAAAATTATTATGACAGACGAAATAACAGACACTGGGAAGAGGACTATTATCCCCGAAGTACTTCAACGTATGATAGGGGATATAACTACACAAGTTACGACGAGGACTTTCCACCACTTGAAAGAGAACGATATAATAAACCCTCAAATTTATACCGTCGTCCTTGAAAAACAAAACAAGGGTATTTTCGGAATCAGACATAACTTCTAATAAGATAATCAAAAACAGAAGTCGTAAACTACCCACAGGAACAAAAAATAATAAACGTAAAAAATACAATAATACTAAAAAGGTACAAAATCTAATAAATACAGGTAATATTGTTAACCTATCCGATAAAATATTAAATAGTCATCATATTACATTGCTTTCTAAAGGCCTAACCTTTGTTCCCACTTCCAATATTACATACTGAAGAAATCGATAAAGATATAACAAGATTTGAAAGAATCTTACAAATTCAATACTTTTTTTCAAACAAAAACAAAATTAAAACAGCTGAATTCAATAAAAATTATGCCTTCTCAAAAAAACCCCAGTTGGTGGCCTACTAAACTTAATCCTGAAATAAAAAAATTCTGCTGTGACCTTAAAGAAAACATCCTAGATATTTTTAAACAAGAAACTAGATACACAAACATAACATGTAACGAATTGAAGGCTCTTTCAGATCTTAAACAAGACAAAAACATTATAATAAAAAAAGCAGACAAAAATGCAGGTATAGTTATAATGAATACTACAGATTATATAAATAAAATACAAAATTTACTTTCGGATTCAGACATATACACTGAATTAAACATAGATAATACTCACTCTATAAAAATTGAATCAGATAAAATCCTTTATGAACTATACAGAAATAATTATCTTACTATTAAACAACTCAAAAATCTTACTAATTATAATCCTACAAGTCCAGTTTTCCATGGCATTCCTAAGATTCATAAACCAAATGTACCATTACGACCTACTGTTTCTCAAATCAATGGACCTACTTACAATATTAATAAATATTTACATGAATTATTACTAGTTTCAGAGTCGGTTATACCATATCTCTTTAAAGACACCACTGCATTTCTAAATACTATAGAAAGACACAAATACATTTCAGCTACTACTTACTTAGTCACTTGATGTTATCTCCCTCTACACAAACATACCTCACAACGAAGCTATAAATTATATTACTGAACAATATAAAAACACACTTCATTTATGGAATAAATATAACACTACGGTATTACCGGTTCCAGTAGAAATATTACAGAAATTACTATCCTTTCGTCTTTCTAATTGTGAATTTTCTTTCGACAATAACTTCTTTAAACAAAACTATGGACTCCCTATGGGAGCCCCTGCTGCAGTTAGAGTAGCTAATATCTTTATGTATAAACATACAACTAAATTTATTCATAATTATAATCTAGCATTACCACCATATTTTGGCCGTCTCATTGATGACATTTCTTTACCTGGCAATATACTGAAAAAGAATTATTACAATTACATTAGAATTTAAATAAATTTCATACAACTATAAAATTTGAACTTACTTACTCCACAGAAAAAAATAAATTTTCTAGATGTAACTCTATATAAAAAGACAACTTGTTACATACCACACTTTATATTAAACCTACAGATAAGAAAGAATATTTATATTATAACAGTAATCACCCACCATACTGTAAATTAGCAATTCCATATTCCTAAGCTATTCGATATAGACGTATAATAGATGAAGATAAAGAATTTCAAGAACACCTACAAAAACTTGAAAATAAATTTCTTCAACGTGAATATCCTGGAAACATAGTTAAAAACAAATAAATAAAGTCAGGATTTAAAATAGAAAGGATACTTTACTCTATAAAACAGAAAAAGATAAAAAACAAAACTTTGCTAAATTTACAGATAACAAACCATTTTTACCACTTATACTTACATATAATTACAAATACAATACACAAAAATGTTTGGTAAATAAACTTAAAACTTTATGGGATTCTAATATCTTAGAATCTTCTGAACTTTCTAAAGTTTTTTAAATGTTTCTACGCATAGCACGCAAATAACATATCGCATATTCTTTACGTTTATTCTGCATATTCTTAGTTCACTTTTTTATTTATCATTTTTAATTTAAAAGTAATAGTTTATTTTTCCATGTTTGCAAAAGTTAAAATATATTTTCATTGCACAAATAAGCTCAATGTTTACTCAGTAATACTTTTAAGTTAAGCAAGCTATAGTAATTTAAAGATTAATTTTTACATAAAGTAGTAAGCATATCGCATTTATAAATTGAATTTAAATCACACTGAATACCTACAAGGTGTGTAAGTAAAAAGCAAGATAACTTACAGATTTCACGTACAAAGTACAGCGTGGAATTCCCAGAAGTAAATATACCTTTAGCAACCATAAAGTGGCTGTAAACACATGAGTTATGTATGGGCAAACCGACTGTACAGTTTCTCTCTATACAACACAATTTAAAGCAAACAGGGCCAAATCGTCCAATCCGCAGTAGCAAACAAGCCATATGGCAAATTGTCCAAAAAATCAAATTAGCCAGACGGTGAACGAGCCACGTGGAGAATCATCCAATTAAGAGGCAAATGAGCAAGCAAAGAACGACCAGAGTGGGTGAGTCAGCCAGGGCAAAACTGGCAAAGATACAAAAGAAACTCAACCAACGAATCACTGTAGTGCCCCAATGTCACGAAACAAACAGTTGCTGCTGCTGGCTTCAAGTGCTTAGCAGCAACGGCCACTGCAGTATAATTACTGCTACCCACAGTTGAAGAACAAGTTTATACATGAAGAAGTCAAAGTCGTCATCTTTACTACCGACTGATCCTGACACACACATGTAAAGGTTGGACATGACGTGCTACTGGCGAAGTAAAGTTCAGGCAGCGGAGATGTACACTGTGTCTCAAAAAAAACCGGACCCCTATTACGTTTTGAAATAACTCTAACAAACTGTGCCTAATAATAATAATGATTAGCTGAGAAAATCGTCAAAAGGTACTCAATATCGTAGTGTGTTACGGGCTTACGATATTT
>Ga0209367_1012801_pt1 | contig 10898 bp, 6 predicted proteins | sample WorMetLIZISLAND2_FD_187412 | JGI IMG/M metagenome (GOLD analysis project Ga0209367, IMG submission 187412) | Marine gutless worms symbiont microbial communities from Max Planck institute for Marine Microbiology, Germany - Olavius geniculatus... ... | reverse complement strand
GGTAAGGGGTGGGAGAGAGATACAGCTGCAAGCTGCAACTGACTGTGGTCTTTCTTAGCAAACTATTCACGATTTTACTCCCACGAAATTTCACCACGGGCGATGGCGTCAGTCATGTCTTACTGCCAACTAGGAAACTATGCAGCAAGGTCGCATAGTGCAGAGCAAGCTCCATCTCACACTTGTATTAGATCTACATTAAACGTTAGATTAATTAAATTATTGACAATTTGGCATGAAACAAGCACTCAATCATGTAGGCTACGAGCCTACGAATAGGCCTACAGGTAACTACTATAACTGTTAATCAACCACTCACCGTACATAGCAGTGTATTCGGCGGCGTATAAAATTGATAAACGACAGAAATAACCAAATCAGATCATTGAACGACGATTGAACGACAGCTAGTAAATCGTACGCTAATAATCGCCTGAATCTGACATTGCTGAATGATGGTTTGTTTACAGAAGTCCAGTCAACCTTGACTGATAGCCTATAGTCAGACTGCTAGGCAAGTGCTACAGGTATTGCCTGGAGACTGGAACGGTCGCCAGAAAGCCGTGTAGGCGTACACCGTGGGCGGTTAGACGCCTACACGCCCACCCACGAGCCACGAACTCACTGAGTCGCTCTCTCCCCTTCTCTTACTCTGTGGTAGTGGCAGCAAACGAAATGTTGATGCTGGCCCATCACTTATCGGTATTTTTGTCTACATTGGGTCTCAAAAAACGTCACCGTTTTTAGCCGACCGTCGGTCGAGCATATGGTGCGGTTGTAGTCAGTCTGGATCTAGATCTGGATAGTTGTCTGCAGGGTCCCAGTAACAAATAGCGATGGCACCGCTGAATAGGGCGATGACCAGTTATTATAGACTGCCAATAGATGGATGGAGATAAACCAAGATTACCTGCGAACAGGAACTGCTATAGGCTCTCGCGCGTCTCATGAGCATTAGCTTAGATTTCTTGTATACTTTTTTACTGTATATTGTAAAAACTAGCAACAATTTTTACGGCATACAGTACAGCGTCAAATTAAAAGTCTCAAAACAAATCTCTAATTGTCGCATCAGATAACTAATAAATAATAATAATCCACTGATGTGAACATCACGCAACTTTTTTCAATAGGCCTAATCTATTACAACATTAATTAATTATGTCGAAATTAATCACTATGTCGATCATTCATTACAACATCAACATGAAAGTTGAAACACTGTACGCGTATTTGTATCCAACACGCTACAACACGATATACATGTGGGTAAAAACAATAAACATTTTATTGCAATGCCACCGTGTACATCAGTTCCACGAGGAAAGCACATGATGTTATTGTATCGGCATTAGACTTACTAACCGGTAAGCCTATACACGGTTTTTTCTTTAAAAATGGCATCCTTTTTCTTTCTTTCACAATTCAGCCAAATGGCGATTAATTAACATAGAATTCTTAGCAGCTGCAGTTGATGTGAGCCTATAATTATGTTACATGCAGTTTCAAAGAGCTTCTGCCTTAATCCGCGGCCGCTGGAAAGTTCCATCAACCTCAACCGCCTCAGCATAATTAACGCCAGAAATATGAGGCAAAGCCCAACGTGAGTCTGCCTGGCGCTGTAAGTCCGATTGGGGGGAAATTTAAAGGGTTGAAATTTCCCTCTTAGCAAAGTCACGTGGCCCGAACTCCAACGCATTAACATACACAGAACGCGCATTGTCGACTTATAGTCAGTCAACATCTGTGCCTGTAACTCTTTTGTTAGTAAACCAATTTTTGCTGAACCCAGCAGGGATTGTTGTCAATGAAATTTGTTGCCGATTTTTCATATCTCGGTTGGTTCCTAAGAGTTGTCCAAAACTGGCCCAAATTTTCGACTTTTTGTCGATTCTAAATTTCTGGGGTGGGAGTTCCCCCAAAACTGTACATAAGTGATCATACCCATCTTATAACTTGTCATGTGGCAAAGCTTCATGGGGTTCCTTTTTTAACCCCAAAATCTACAGGCACGAGTATCAAATTTTAAACTAATTTTTGACCCTTCCTTTGCAAAAAAATTTTTAAGGGGAACGCCGTCCCCAGTAAGGGGGGTGCGCTAGCAAGACTTGGCCATTTTATAGCGCACGTAACAATATGGGGGCGCAACATCCCTTGGGGCGAAAATATGGTCTTCCGAAAAAAGCGCTTTGGGTGGGTACAATTTGACCTTCAGATCTCCGTGGTTAGGCCTACTGGACCACACACGTTAGTCTAAATCAGTTTAAATACAGTATACACAACGTTCCACGGTTAAAAGACCAGAATGGTCTACTGTAACGCTGTCACGTTCAGTACAGAGTGGCCTTAAAAGTCCTTGAACAAAATTCCATATTTTTAGAACTTGGGCAGCCCCTATTGACCAAATAGGGTTATAAAAGTTTTGGAATTTCGTGAAAAAGGGTCTTGAAAGTCCTTAATTTTCAGTTTCTCAAAATCAATGTGACTGCGATGTGAAAACTATTTATATATAAAGTCCAAAATATTTAACATAACGTGGTAAAATATTGCGGGAATTGGTCTGGAAAAGGCAATTAAAAGTCCTTGTAAAGTCCTTGATTTTTTCTCAGAAACTGTGGCCACTCTGTCAGTAAATATACTCAAGCAGTACCTGTTTGCACACGACATTGAACCACGGACAGACAGACAGACAGACAGACGAACACGGACAGACGGACGGACAACAGAACGGATCATAAACTGTCAACTCATCGTCGGTCGAGCGGCGTGTCGCCTCGATCGTGTTCGTTCGACACTGGAAACAACAACAAACAAACAAACAATGTCTACAAATTATTGTACATCGAATCCTCCCGGAATTACGTGAATTCATGTTTCGTCAAGATGAAGTATTAAGCCCAGCACTAATATTTATTACCTTCGCTTAAAATAAATAAGCCTACCAAGATTATTGCAAACATGAAGCAAAATCTAACTCTGATGTTATCCTTATTTTACGAACCAACCAGACAAGAAAAGGATTATTAGAAATAACAGTAAAACACCTAAATTAATCAGTACATTATTGATTAACACCAGACAGTTGCAATGCACATGAATATGCGTCTTTACATACTTTCCAGTGATCAGAAATTTTTTGATATATGCTCAGTTCACTTTTTCTTATTTATGGATTAAGAAAAAAGTTTATTAGACACAGTACTTAGCCAGTAACAGATAATAAGAAAGACTCGAATTACTGAAGGCTGAACGGTAGTTCAAGTCCTGAGTTAACGGCGACTTTTCTTGCCTATGGAAATGCGAAAATTCGACCCCACAGAACAGTATCAAAATCCCTGACCCAACTGAGACAAAATTTGGTTATATTACATCTAGTAAATAAGCAGTGTTTGAATTGCCGGAGGGAGTTGGGGGTTAACCCCCCCCCAACTGTTTTCTCAACCCCTCTAACACACTGTCAAAATACAGGAGGTCAGCTGTATACTATATACATACGATTTACATCACAATTTTGGTCGGTCTCCGACCGTCGAAAAGTTCAACCCCCCAGCTAAATTTTCACAATTCAAACACCGTAAATAAGTTACAAGTACTAACGATGTGTGACGTCACAGCGCGGACCGACCCAGCCAAGTCGACATTTGCACTGGCCTGACACTGAGTCACATAATGCACCATTCGCACAGTCACAGACCAGGGCACAGCCCGGGCCGTACCGACCTTTAGCACAACCTATCAACCAATAAATAAATGAATAAATCATATATCGCGCCAAAGGCAGCACGACAAACATACAAAATACACATAAATTCAAAAAAATCCAGAACAAAAGCCAAAATCAAATATCCACAGCAAACCTCCATCTCCACTTGGTCCATCAGAAATGTGGGTGCAAATTTTTTGTTCCTTTTCAATGTTTTACTAAAAGAAAAGTAATTTTTTAATGTCTCTAACAGATTGTGACGTAAACAATATTCCATACAGAACTCGATTTCCGCCGGGGCTCTGCTGCAGACCCGCTGTGGGAGCTAACAGCGCTACCCAAGACTATTTGAGCCGTATTTAGAAAGGCCTGCCTCTAAGAGGAGAGTAAAAAATAAGCAAGCAAAACGTGAATTTATTTAGCGCATAACGTTAAAATAACCTTTAATGCGAAAAAAGGAAGAAATTGGAAAGAAAAAGAAAGGAAAGGGATGGGAAAAGAATAAACGAGAGAAAGGGGAAGAGAAATGAAAGTACAGAGTTCCCCACATCTTTTCAATCTCACATTAACCACTCTGGTTTAAATCAGTGGATACGTTACGTTACGTACGTTGTTGGCAATGGTCGCCCGTAGCACCAGACGGACATCTACAGGAACCAGAGACTGGGTCACATCCGGACGGACACTGAGAATCACACCGACGAATACAGTTCACTCCGTGCTGACCCAGCGGACACACTGCACATACGCATACGAACAGATAGACAGACACATAGATGCAGACGAACGCGTCGTCTCACTTTGCAAAGAATTGAATTTGCAAAGAAAAGAAAGTGGAAAAAATAAAATAATGATGATAATAAAAAGGATTTATAGACGGCGCCTAAAAGCAAAAGTCACTAGGCGCTGCAGTCTCAATCAATCAAACAAATGTGTCTTTAGTTGCGCTTTGAACTGTTCGTAGTCCTCTGCGGCTCGCAGTGCAGCCGGCAAACTGTTCCAGACTCGTGGGTCGGCGACGGCGAATGATCTGTCACCGAGCCGTGTCCTTAACATCGGTACAACACACGTGAGAGCGCACGGCAGCTGAACGTCTAGTCGGCCAATGTTGGCGAAGTGCGGAATTTGCACGAAACAGAAAATGCAAGGGGATATAAAATCGTTGCATCTCCTGAGAAAGCAAATTGCAAAGAATGGGATTTGGATGGAAATGGAATCTGCAAGGAATGGAAATTGCAAAGGAATAAATTTGTAAGAAATGCAATATTTATAAAACTAAATGTGCAAGAAAACCGCCCTGCAAGGGAAGTTTAGGCCATAGATGAAAAAAACGTTTTTTACGTTTTTTTTTACTCTTGCCACGTTTTTTACGCTTTTAACGTTTTTTATTGTCTGAACGTTTTTAAAAAATTTTTTTTAAAAAACGTTCATCGAAAATTTGAAAATTTTACCCAGAACATCGAGAAGGGCTTTTAAAGCCACACAAACGAATTAATAGGCTATAGTGGTGGTAGTTTACTTACTTAGTCGAGTGATACGTGGTCTTATGACTACACGGTTGAATAAAAGTTGAATAAAATTTTATCTCTTTCTTTAGTTCTAGCTGTACTGCAATTACAGCATTAGGTTTTAAGCAAGAAGTTGAACAAATTAAAGCTAACGTTTTTTATCAACGTTTTTAAACGTTTTTCATTTTTGCCACGTTTTTTACTTTTTTAACGTTTTTAAAAAATTTTTTGGAACGTTTTTTATATCTATGGTTTAGGCCTACATTTACTCATAGTTAACGCAATCTGAAAATAAGTTACATGTCATGCGCTCATCAGCGGAGATGTACAGCACGCATGAATAACACTAGGTAGTGCAACGACAGTACTGAAGTGAGGTGAGCAAAAACTACAGACATTGAATAAAGTGGTAAATTGGCCGGTCATTTAATGGCCAATTGTGCCAGAAATATTTGTACCACAAATTATTAAAATTCGTAGACAAGTCTTAGAGTGACAATCGATAACGTTCGGGATGTTTTTTTCGGACACGGTGTAGAATAACAGTGCGACAAATTAGGCAAAAGCCCGTAACTCGGCATCACGAAAACTACATTTACGTCAAGTTTTTTCACGACGTTGCGTGCTAAAATTTACTAAAATCGGCCAGTGCTTGACGGAGTTAATCAAAAAGTTACAAGAGTGCAGTTTTTCTCAAAATATGGTGTACATATTATGGTGTACTGCGAGTGCATCAAAGACGCATAACTTTCAAAAAGTTTGTCCGGGTCTGAGGCCATGATGTCAACTGGAATAACTTCTTCGTACTTAATCTAAAGGCGACTACAGAACGACACAACTATACGGTATTAAACTGAACAGATACGTTTATGATGAACCAATTTTCACAGATTTTGATGACCAATAGGCAAGCAACGTGAGCCTATTGGTCATTGGTTGACGCGTACGTGAGCGCAGTCAGGTAGGCCACCGACGCCGTTAGACGGTACCTACTGTAATACATTACTGCTTGCCCATTGGTTAGTTCGTCAAAAACCAAACCATGTCAGTTCGGTTCAGTTCAGTTACGTTGGTCTGTGCGCGCCTTAAACTGACCTTACGTGTAGACCTATCAATAATTGTAACTACTACTACTACTACTACTACTACTACCTGTATCGCAGCGTGGTCCCATATAGCCGGGTTGACACTGACATTGTCCGTAAACTGGGTCACAAATGCTTCCTGGTGCACAGTCGCATTTCTCCGCACAGAACAATCCATACAGACCAGCCGGGCATGCTAAGCACACGAACACAGCCGATATAAATGTTAAAAGGTTAAAGGGCGCGTATAGCTCTTTGTGGTAAGCCGTCGGAGAGCTATGGAGAAACTGACCAACGCCCTATCCAATCGTACCATCGCCGACCTCCTATGTACGCCTGTTCTTGCAAAACAGGGTGTCTTATAGGGTATTTACACGATCGAGCAAACATCGAGCAAACATCGAGCTGGCTCAAGCAGGCCTATTGAAACCCCGCCCCTGGCTCAAAATGTAGGCCTAGGCTTAGGCTGTTAGTTCACAGCTGATCACGTGTTATATAGGTCTTCTAATTACAACCCGCCCGCTCTTTCAAATAGCGTGCTAATTACCACAGAACGTCTATAGCTGCTCGATGTTTGCTCGATCGTGTAAACACCCTATTAAGCTAAACAACCCCCAAAATTTGCATGGCGCATTACGGCCAAACTGTATGAGAGGAAGGGTTACTATTAATAGACTACCAATTATAGACATCTACCAATGCCCTGTCTAATCCTTCAATTGCCGACCCTCCCCTTCCCCCACCAATCGGCGATTGTGTGTCACAAATTGTCGGGCAGTACGGACGGCCATCCTAGCGACAGCTGAGCGTTTTGTTTGATTCGGCTTCCAAGCAAAAAAAAACTTTGTGGGCTACTGACCTAGCTGGCAGTGTTGTCCGTACCAGCCGGGGGTACAGTGACAACAGCCGGTGACCGGGTCACAGCTAGTAGCGCCATTCAGACAGTCGCACGCCAGTGAACAGTTAGGCCCGTACGTTGTAGCGGTACAAGGCTCGTCACAATTGATCCCCGTCCAACCCACGGGACACAGGCATTGGCCAGTCATTGGGTCACATGGGGCGGAATTCTTGCACGTACAAACGCCAGAGCAGTTGACGCCGTACGAGCCGTGATGACACGCTATAGCACACACAACAACAACAGATAAGCTGTTATTATTATGCCCAGGGAGCTAACTCGATAATCCGAAGGTTTGATAGTCTGAAAGTTTTATATAGGATTCTTTTCTATATAGACTATACTTCTGCAGACGTTGACTCAATCTCCACATTTTTTCTCAACTAGTTTAAAAGTAGGGTTAGGATTAGGGTAAGTGTTAGGATGAGGGTTAATAGTTGGCGAAAATGCACGTTGCTGAATATGGAGGGAAGCTAATTTAACGAATAGCTAATCGGCTGCTGTTATTATAGGAAAGTATTCTCAAAGATCGTTTGGTGCTGGATGTTTGGTATATCGAGGTGTCCTGGCTGTTGGGACGTCAGCTAAGTACATGTAAAAAAATATAAACATTAGACTTTCCCTAGCTGTCTGAGCTTTGCTAAGGTGAAGGTCATGGCTAAATTTAGTTCCTGGATGGTAGCCTGGGGAAAAATTGAATATTAAGTAGCAGTAGACTAAGGCTACGAACGGTGTCGTCGTAGCTCCTTAAAAGGCTTCCTCGCCGTCAGTCGTCAGACTATCGAACCTTCAAATTATAAACACACCGCTAGGCCTAGTAATAATACTTGTTTCTTCGTCATGCTGCGTGCCAAGATTTACTGAAATCGGCTAATGTTTTAAGCAGTTATTAACCAAATTTGGAGTAAAAAAAGTTCATTTAAAATACGCACTATTGCGACAATAATGCATGCTGCAGAAATGACGCTGATAAGGGCTGCTGCAAAAAGACGTTCCCACAGTACACGCAACGGCCACGTTTAGCCTATCATGGCGAAAAACACAGCTAGACTAAAACATACTGGCCAAAAAATTTTTCTTCTGTATTTCCAATCTATCGCGTTTTTACTGCAATTTTTTTCGAAAATTGTCATGTTTTTCGTACTGCTGAGGCTTATTTAGACGACATCTTCCGCAAAAACGGCATTTTCACTGACGTCATAATTACATTCACAATACTCAGTGATAAATAAATTTTAAAGATTAGTTTTAGATGTCTTTAGTAAAATGTAACATTGGTATAATCTGTGCCAAAAATTGTAAAAGATGTATCGTAATTTGCTGAAGTTATTCAGGAAAAACTGTAGACTTTTTTCCAGACACGGTGTTTTAATCACTAAAATGGCATATTGGCTTTCAAATGACATGAAAGTCATTGACCTTGGATGACCTTAAAGATCAGTACTGCAACTAAAACTGTATAGGCTGTAGCATGTCTTCCCTAACGACAGCTGGGCTTTCTTGTTTGTTCTTGAGCAGTTCTTGAATTCGGGGACAGTTCTCGAAGACCCATCTCTGATTCATTGTAGGTCTACTGTGAGTGATAATTTGAACGAAAATAAATGAAGCATATCACAAGCCAGCAATATATATATATATATATATATATATATATATATATATATATATATATATATATGTATGTATGTATATATATATATATATATAACAACATACGCGTCTGGCAGAGGGCGCCCGTGTATCCCGGCATGCAATGGCAGGTGCCCGTCACGTGATCACAGCTGGCGCCATTCATACAGGCGCAGTGGCGCGAACAGTTCAGCCCGTAGCGACCCGCAGGACACCGCTCTTCACACAGCGACCCGACCCAACCCGACCCACATACGCACGCCCCTCTAACCGGGTCGCACTGACCCAGATTGGCGCACTGGCATTGGTGCTTGCAGCCGACGCCGTAATGACCAGCGTGACAGCCTGCACAAAACGACGACAAACCGTCATGCAACTACAACCAGGCCCATTTTCTGCTACTACAGCTACTACAACTGCTGATATTACTACTTGGCTTGGTGGCTTTACGGTTAAGAGTTGGACTTATGATTAAGAGGCTGTGGGTTCGACTCCCAGTCGGGTCACTATCAAGTGGTTACTACTTTTATGGGTGACTGTCTGTGGACAGGTAAACCAGCTATCATCAACACCAAGGTCAACTCCGCCTTCCATCCCTTTACAGTAGGTAAATTCAGTATCGGCTTGTCTGGTTGGAGTTATATCGGGGTGCGTTCACCTGTGTCTGGTGGCAGGTAACACTGTGTGATCCCATATATGGCTGGTGAGGCTCCGTAGCCCCGAGATGAGTTTCCTATAAACAGTTATCCTATAGGCTACCTTTACTACAGCAACTAGACTACTACGAATATTAGGTTTAGGCCTACTACTACGCTGCCAGTTCACAATCAACCAACAAGCAATGGCCGGTATTAGCAGTTTGCATGATTGGAACAGACGAACAGACCACGCTACTGAAACATCTGTAGCAACAGCCGGCATCTCTCATGCCGCCTAATGATGCTATAAATTGTAGCCTATTATGTATATGGGTCAAGGGCAGAACAGCGGCTGTGAACTGACCTCTATGGCAGTGTCTGCCGCGGTGACCCGGCCTACAAATGCAGTCACCGGTCACGTGATCACAGTAGCTGTTCTGAGGGCACGAGCAGATCTGTTGACATCCGTCGCCATAGTAACCAGCTTCACACGCTGCAACGCAAGTCAACACAGGCAGACAATAGCTGATTCTACACTGTCTTTTCAAAAAGCTTAATTACTGCATTGTTAATCGACCGTATCTTTGCCACACTGTGAACGATTTTCAAAATTCTTTCACCGATCGATAGACTCGGGAGACAATTTGCCACAAAAACCTGGCAAAAACTTCCCATCACACCTAAAAAATGTTGCTAAGAGTTTGCAATGCGTCATGGTCCCATGAACGTGCAACCATTAAAGACTCAGAGTAACAGACAAAAATAGTCTGCGAATTAAGCCTTGCTCAAGCCAAAGTGTATACTGTTCGCTGGTTGCCACAGAAAAAAAAACGCACAAAAAAATAAACTCATGTGATCTTGACCTTTGACCTTGACAGTCAGTAAGGTTCTAGAGATTGTTGTGGTATACGTTCGTGCAAAATTTCATCAAGCTAAGCGAAGCGGTTGAGTTATCGCGTTGAAAAACAAACTTAGCGACAATAGCGAAACAATATACTGTCGTGTCGTCGCTACCGCAGACAGTAATAAGTAAGCCTAAAATATCATAGACGTACGTTTCTCGCAGGCAAGTCCAGTGTAGCCGCTGGGACATGAACACTGTCCGGTGACATGGTCACACGGTAGACCAGCCGGACATTGGCATTCCTGAGTACAGCCTTCACCGTACGTACCAGCCCTACACGCTGTATTGCACACAGACGGACAGACATACTTGGACACAGCTAGACACACACATGCAGACAGACAGGAAGAGACATAGCCTACACACTTTATTACGCGCGAAAGCATTCTGCTTCGCGCGTCTTTGCCATCGTCTGGGCGTCCGTCTGTCTGTCTGTCCGTCCGTCACACTCGTGATCTGTATCAAAACGGTGCAAGCTAGGATCACGAAATCTTCACTGTGGGCTGCCACAAGGTCTCTAGTTTATCGTGACA
>Ga0209367_1012799_pt1 | contig 10899 bp, 6 predicted proteins | sample WorMetLIZISLAND2_FD_187412 | JGI IMG/M metagenome (GOLD analysis project Ga0209367, IMG submission 187412) | Marine gutless worms symbiont microbial communities from Max Planck institute for Marine Microbiology, Germany - Olavius geniculatus... ... | reverse complement strand
CACATTCCATGTTCCAACTGTTAGCATATGTGCGCATGGTTTGAGTTTTCTTTCGGTAGCTGATTTATCGACCCAACCCCGATTGCTCAGCTGGTATCGCGGACCTTGTTTGACCGGGCGACGTCCAAGCCGGCATGTTCTTTCATTCGGTTGTATTGGCATCAGATTTCATTCGTGTTGTTACTTTATGGTCAGCGCATCGACACTCATCTGACCGACCCTCCTTTAGGGACATGGTAGTGCATTGACATAAATTAGGTGAAGTGGAAAATAAGCCCACCTTACATAATTCTATCATCTTGGCCATCTTTGTGCTAAAAATTATCAAAGTTGGTGAAAACTTCACAAAGTTATGAAAAACACAATTTTTACTGTTTTTTAAACACTGCATATGTTTTAAATCCAGCTATCGGCTGCAACGCTAAATAAAAATGTTGAATTAATTTATTCTGTTGCAGCTGTGTTTGTTGCTGTGCTTCTGTTCAGAGGTCGGATGTCTGGTTTTGACTATGCCGTGATCAGCGAATGGTTTGACTGGCTCATGACTAACTCGGCTGTCAATGTCGATCTCATAGGTGTGTTGTCCGGCCGTTCTAGCATTAGCTGCAACTTGTCGTTAGCTTGATGTGGACATGATATGTATAAGGGCAGTCCTGATTCAGTCAAGTATGACAAGACTGATGTTACTTGAGAGCTTGGGAAAACATCTGCACTCGGGACAGTTAAAGGTTTCTCATGATAGGATGTACGAGTTCATTACTAAGGAAGAAATAGAGAAGGAATGAGTGTGCCTGGCCATGTAGATAAGTGAAAAATGGCTGACAAAATGTATTTGTGGTGTACTGTCACAGGACATGTTTGTGAAGTAGTATTAAATATGTTGCTTTTGTACTGTTTTAAACTACATGATGAAGTCATTGAAATATTAGTATGGCTGGTAAGGATTGACGTTTTTAAATAGTTGTTATGTGGTATCAACTTTATCCAAGTCAGTGATTAGTTAATCACAGGGCTTGAACTAGGCCAGTATAGCAAGCCGACACTTTTGCCAACTTGAAAGCATACCGCCATTTCTTTTACAAGTTAGGTACAAAATAATATATTTAATGCACAGTATTGGATCTGCAACCAAAATTCCGGCAGTTCCCATACTGGCAATTTTTTTCCACTTGAGGTCCTTAAAAGCTGACATTGTGCTAAAAATGCATGTTTTATTGTTTCTGTTTAGCAACTCTATCACTTATTTTAGTTACAGCTCTGTCAAGTTACATGTTGAGACTTTAGTCTTGACTAATTGACTTATCCACTAACGTGTTGCAGTCTATCTCCAGGCCAGTCCGCAGTCCTGCTTGGAACGCATTAAGACACGGAACCGTGAGGAAGAGTCATCTGTGCCACTGGTGAGATTCACTTTAGTTGCTTGACTGTTGCTGAATGGCAGGCTGTGAGTGTAATACAGTTGTATTTAAATGCACGTTGCTAATGAATAGTTGATATTTGATACAGAGGCACCGTTGTAGTTTAGCATAATTGCATGTTGTACATAAATTTGAGTATAGTTTGAGGTTTCTTAATATCCTATAATTGCTATATTTACTTTTGCAACTTTTCCAGGTTTAGTACTAATGATAACCGCTAACCAGTTGTCCCTTAAAGGGTTGTGGGATTTCTGAAGTAGTATACTCCTTCTTTACAGTTTTAATGCCCCACGAGACACGCAACCACTAACGTAGCTGCACTAATGACTGTCATTACTGGTTCTATGCAGCATAACACAGGGACGACGATTGATGCCCGTTGTGCAACAGATGGTTCCACAACGTGCTATGGTAACTCACGGTGGACTGTCAGTTTTGTTCAGGTGTTTGACAGTGCTTTATCCAATGGCACCATTGCCATGCTGATGCAACTTCCTTTTTCCCTAAAATAATGCGAGTGAGTGAGTGAGTACGAGTACTTATATCCGGCGCACTTAAGCAAAAAAGTCACAATGTGCCGCAGCCTAAACGAACAGATTCGACTATAATGTTCAAAAGTAATGCCTTTCTGTCGGATCTCAATCGGCAGGTTGTTCCACAGCCGCGGTCCAGCTGCAATCACAGCAGTGTTGCAGAGAGTACCAAATCACTTTGCCCCTTTTGTATTGTGAGATGTGGTGTTTTTTATTTGTATACATGGTGTTTCGTAAAAAATGGCGCTCTTTTTCTTTCTTTCATAACTCAGTCGAATGATGATCAATTTATATGAAATTTTTATCAGCTGAAGAAATACTTATTTAAAATATTTAAGTAAAATGTGGCTGTTAGTTAAATATTCTTTGCTAGTCATGATGTAACACTGATGTCATAATGTGTCCTGAGTACAAGCCCACTTATTTCAACTGCTGCTGACATCTGCTACACTGCTTCGATGGTGAACTTTATCTGGTTTACTGATAGAAGATGTTCATTGTAGCAGCACTAAGCAACATGGGGCATGAAATCAGGCGTCTCGCGATCCAAAAACATAACCATCTCGCAAGGGTGTGTGCTGGTGCACTGTCTTGCTGAAAGGTGTAAAGGTTGAGCTACCCCCACAAGTGGTGCAAGTGATCACTTTGGGTGTTTTTCGTGGCTGCATTGGTAAAACTTCAACAGTTTGTCATCAGTGAACCAGATAAAGTTCTCCACCAAAGCAGGGTAAGCTATTCAACAGCTGTCAGCACCGGTTGCGACAAGCAAGTTTGTACTCATGGCACATTATGACGTCAGCATTACATCACGACTAGCAAAGAATATTCAACTAACAGCCATATTTTGTCAGAATAATTTGAATTAGTATTTCTTTAGCTACATCTGTTAAAAATTTTGTGTGGGTAGTATAAAAGGTGCCATTTTTTGAAACACCATGTATATTTGTCTGTCTGTTTTTTGGACTGAATGAACCTATTTATTACTGTTGTTCATATTGTTCAATCTTATTATTTCATATGTTGCCAGGATTATCTGGAGAGTCTGCATGAGTTGCACGAGGACTGGTTGGTCAGACGGACCCGATTCTCTTGTCCTGCTTCTGTGCTGGTAAGCTGCGTGATGCACATTCATTCACTGATATACACAGCATCAGTGCATGATTATTCTCTTGTGCTCCCCTGTGTTGGTAAGCCTGTCTGTTAATCTGTCCTGTTATTTGTTCTTGCAAGATGCTGATGGCAAAATGTCAGCATTAGAGCTACAGCATGTAAGCTAATTTGATAACTGACAGTTCAGCATGTATGCAACACAATAAAGCTTTCAGAAGCTAATTAATTATGACTGCAGTTTCTAAATATTTCTACAGGTGCAGAACTGTACTCATTTGGCAGTGTTATAGTCTGACTGTCACTCACAGATGCTTGTTCCTTCATGAAATGTGATGATGTTACACTGACTAGTGACTACCCTCTGTTGTACTGTAAACATTGTTTATGTCTGTTTGATGTGCAATTTGTTTTTTCCTTTTGTCAGGGTTCCCACGCCTCCTGGAAAGTCCTGAACTTTTTCCAGGACCTGGAAAGTCCTGAAAAAATATACTTGAAAATCAAACATTTTTTCATAGGCTCAGATGGAAATCATTTTTTCTGCTCGCTTTGCTTGCAGATTACTTGTAGTCCCCTACTTTTAAATTTGTAATACATTATATTCAAATGTTTGTGGGCTACTAAAAGGTCCTGGCAAATTTTTTATGTGAGTCCTGGATTTTTTGTTAGTAAAAAGTGGGAACCCTGTTTCGTACATATTAGTTAAGTTTTCTGTATGTGTACAATGGGCGACTTCACTTTTTGACTTAAGACTTTCGCTGAGACTTTCGCTGAGTCTAAACTTCGGTCTAAGTACCTACTTAAGTCAAAAAGTGAAGTGATTTCGCTGAGCAGGAATCCACTTTGACTTTTGACTTTAGCTGAGTGAAAACATGGCGATTGTTTACAGTTCTATATGGATAAACGCCGTAATGGCTACATAATGACGTAAGACGTTACATGATTACGTCATTTGCATGCGCTGCGCAATTAAATAAGCAAGTCCAAGCATAACTGGTGGATTTACTTCCTGTTAGGTTTACCGGTTTTCCGCCATTTTTAATCGTTCAGTTGAACTTTGGTCTAAGTACAGACTTTGCGTTCAGCTTTAGCTTTGGCTCAGTGAAAAGGCTAAGTCAAAAAGTGAAGTCGCCCAATGTGTTTTCTGGCTCAGTACAATAAACCTGCCTGGTTGACACTGCTACTGATTCATCACCGTTGTGTTGTTTAGGTGCTGGATGCAGCTAAGAACATGGCAGATATGGAGGCTGAGTTTGAGAGAAAGCGTGAAGAAATTCTCTGCGGACAGATATGAAGTTCTCAGTACTTACTGGCTGTCAGTGGCAAAGTTTTACCTTCTCCTTGTTAAGACTGCTAGTCAGGCAGCCAGCCTACTGTGCTGCACCAGAGGGCGATTTAGGCAGCATCTATCGATAAAAGGCACAGTCACATTAGTTGATTGCGAGTTTGAGATTAGACTGTGCTAAGAATGCATCTGGGGACGAAATATTTTATACTGTCGTCGTCTGTGTGTTATGTATATGTGCTTAACTTAGGAAAGTGACAATGCCTACTGCATTTTAATTGTACATGATTATTGTATGTCATGTATATTTGCTAAAATATCCTAGCCTTTGTGCACAAGGACATTAAATGGCCTTCTCGTGTATATAATAACAGGATACTGTAATCAAAGCAGTCAGCGGTTGTGTAATACTTTGCAAATTAGTGACAGGATTAATTTTTTTTTATAATTAATGTCTGGTTATTTGTGTTCCACTTTGTTTTTATGGCAGAGCCAATGAGATGGATTTTATCAATGAAGTGTTGTTGCAGTTTTGTGTTTGATGTTCAAGAATAAATGATCGAACAATTATGTAACGCAGTGTTATCCCACAACGTAATAGTGCCATATATTTACAGCAGTCACTGCAATGTACTTGTAGGCACAGTTGCAAACGCTTCACAATTCAACTACTTTTGACTTAACACCTTTGAATCAGGCCTCCCAGTCACGCTCAAATCGAAGGTTGTGTTCAGTCTGAAATAAGTATATTTGGCACTATGTCCTTAAAAACTTGAATAAGCTATAAAGAATTCATTTTATGCTATAGACATAGTGACAGATAAGGTGTTAAAAAAGTGATGCTGTGGAAATATCTAAAGATATGTGTTGCATATTTTTGCATATCACGTTTGGTTTTTTTTGGCAGCAAGAGATTTTTTGCTCATTGTTGTACAAGAAAATGTCCAAAATTCTGATGGTTTTGTTGTCCTGATAAACCGAATGGGAGGCCTGCGGCATATGTACAAGTCAGTGCCAAGTAATCTTACTGTAAACCAGCTAATCTCCCCCATAATGGGTGTAATGTCTAGTAAACAAAATAATCAGTTGTCCAAAAACATACCTGTTACACTTGCATGTACAACTAACCTAACGGGGTGTCGGTGATTAATTTCTGATACAGTTATTACTGTTCATTCATTATCATAATGTATTGTTGAATTGGCACGGTTCTTTCAGAAAGCCACTTGTTATCATTTTCGGTCAAACATTATTGCATTTTTATTTACACTAGTAACTTTATATGAAAAATATAGGTCACATTTTGACTACCCATAAAATGCCCATGTCTAGACCATCAGTGATTGAAACATGGCTAGATTAGCACAAAACTGGCTGGCGTTAACAAAAAATTGTGCTACTTATTCAGTTAGCACAGTTTTTACTTCTTCCACAAAGATTAAACTATGTTTTAGACTTCAGTACCATAAAATTAAATTACTGATTTATTTCACATGGAGAGGTCCATTTATGAGTAAAAATGATGCACATTTCATTCACTGATACAGCATCAGCACAGATGAGTGAGTGAGTAGGGTTTAACGTTCCGTCCGACACAGTTTAGATCATTTCAGGGACAGCCTTTTGAGGTAATGCACACATACTAGCACACATACTGTAAGGCATGTCAACTGGGGGAATAGGCCTCCCTCCGACTTTTTAGTGGCAGCTGGGGACATAGACAATACACAAATTAAAGATGTATCCACATTTGACTATGTATACCCAGTTGACTGCATAAAGTCACGTTTACTTGACTGCTATTTCTAGCTGGATGCGTTACTCTGTAGCTGTAATATTTAAAAATAAGCTTCCTCTTATTATGATTTTTTTACTGAGCATAAGCCTGAATGTCCCCAGTTGACATACCCATGGCTGTTTCCACATGTCATTGTATATTCCCAGTTGACACCATAAAGTCAGCACTTGGTGCGCTATTTGTAGCTGCATGCATCAGTTTACAGCTGTAATATCTAAAAGTAAACATTGTTGTGTTATGAGCTTTCTACTGGTGCATATAGGAGTGACCTCCCCAGTTGACCGTAAAAAGTCAATATCTCCAGTTGATACACCTCAGCGACTTTACGAAGTCAATTAAGGATACACAGTCAAGTGTGGACATGCAACCAAATATGGATACGCATCTAACTTGAGTGTTGTCAACTGAGGATAGAGCTATACTGCCTGTATGAACCATCATTTGCCATTTAGTCTAAAATATTAAACTCCACCTATTTCTAAGTCGACTATACCGCCTCACTGCAATCACTGTAGACCTCCAGAAGCTGAGATATGCAATTTAATAAAAATATTCAATCATGGATATCCCCGCTTAACAGTATATCCCCAGTTGATCAGAGTGTATTCATACCAATCTCCCCAGTTGACACGGTATACAGATGCACAATAAACACATAACGAAACAAAATTAACCCTTTACAGAAGATGACGAACAGTACAAAGCCACACAAAAAAGTCACACCAGCTTCAGAACTATTCTTCAAACAATGTGCTATAAATTACGCATACCATACTTGAATATTGTTCTTGAATAATACACAAAAAAATTTATGCTATAGCATCATGTCAGTTGTTAACAGATACTGCACAATGGGAAATTGGACTATGAACACTGGGCATATTAAGAAGTAGTTTTGTAAAGTAAAATGGATTAGCACTTGGTATGCAAGTCGATACTCGCTAAAGCCCAAATTCCACTACGCCGACTTTCACCGAAATTTCCCCATGGGGAAAGTCGTGGACACAAATCATGAAAGTCGCGGACACAAACCATCTTGACATGGCGAGATGTTTGCAACAAGATCTGTGACAAGTACGCGCTAAACCTGTTTGTGTCACTCTAATGGAATTTAGTCTGTTACAATGCATGGAGAAAGTCGGACTTTGTCGCGGAGACAAATCACGAAAGTCCACGACACAAATCATGAAAGTCAGCGACGTGATTTGTGTCGCGGAATATCATGATTTGTGTCCACGACTGTTGCGAACTTGTCGCAGACTTTGACGCAAAGTCGGCGTAATGGAATTTGGGCTTATACAGTAACTTGGCCATGTTTACACCTTTAAGCCGTCAGCTGGTATTAAAGTCAGCTGGCTTGGGGGTTTAGCCAGCAGCCACGTTTAACTTGTTATTTTACAATGACACTTAGGCTGAAGTCTCAACTGGAATGATGCATATATTTATAAGTTGCAAAACAGCATTATTCTCTGAATATGTGATGTGCTCACTGCTCATAACCCCAATGATGACCAAACACTTTCGATTTAAATGTCTTGTATACAATAATGAAGAAGATTGTGCCTAATCAAAACAAAATTAACACTTGTCAAATTGTAAAAGAATACGATTTGGTTAAATACCGCACTAACTGACTGTGCTCACAGTACAGCTACCTGGTGCTTGGGAAAAAATTCCCTGCAAAAGTTATATTTTGAATTTTTCATACTACAGAAATTAGCGAAATGATGCCATTTTGTAACTTATGGGACAAGCCTTGTACATAACTAGCAAAGATTCTTATATCTCACAGATTCTCGGCAGAGCTTCAGCAACGTGAAATATGACTATGCACCAACCAACAAGCAAATATCTAAGCCCAAAGTACTATGGCTAGTTCCTTAGACACAAAATAACTGTGGAATTGTTTTTTTTTTGTTTAATTATTTGCACCATGACACCCTATTTGTATTTCATAAGAACATCTGCCTGACAGAAAAGCATGCATCCACTCAATTAGATCAACATAATCTAGGGCCCACAGTTTTCCGCAGAAAATTTTGCCAAATTCCGCGGGCTAGTTTGCAAAATTCTGCGGCTTACCCTGGCAAAAGCAAAAATCATGCAAATTCTGCGGCTCACCTCGGCCTTCCATTTGAGAGTTGAGCTGCATTTCGTATGGCCGAACAACCAAGAACAGTTCAGTATACCATAGATAATTGTATTATAGATATGCTAATGATAATAATACTTTTAATAGTTTTAATTTCTGCCGACGGCATGGCAGACGAAAAATTTGAAAGAGTTTTGTTTTTTTGTATTGAGGCAATTCTAGTAAATTTGTTTCTCGTGCTTTGGCATAGAGTATCTAATTGGCGTATTTTTAATATACTTATCTATGAACAAACACGAATGTGTTCAGCATTCAAAACGCAGCTTTAAACTAAGCTCTATCCTGTTCAGAAATTTTAGTTTCTCTAGGGCCGGCTGGCATAGTGGCATTGTGCTGAGTTACGCTAGCAACATACAAAGAAACTACCATTTGTAAAGTGCAATCTGCCAAGTCGAGTTGCATTTATTTACGATTGTGCTGTATTATGATAGCTATTAGTACGGCCCACAGATTTAATTAGGCACTTCAGTTTGATTTTTTCCGTGATTTAATTACGTCATCGAGTCAAAGATCTTATTAATCATCGGTCAATTTCGAACTTCTGCAAAATTCCGCAGAAATAAGAAAATTCCGTGGCAAAGGAAAAATTCTGCGGCTCGGATCAAAATTCTGTGACCAGCGGAAAATTGTGGGCCCTAATTATATGCACACGGAACCAATTATTAAAGCCAACTAAAAATACAACCACATACGACAACGGTATCATGACGTTTTGTCCATCCATGACCTGGACAGTTTGCTGTCGAGTTTTGCACGTAGGACGTTTCACCACCAAAACGTCTGAGCCCCTGGATGTTTTGCCAACTAAAAAATTGCAGATGCCAGCGAAGCCAATTTCACCTTCGTTGCTGCCTTGATCCGTTCTCAGCATCTACCTGTCTCCATCATCTTTTCCATCTGTTGTCATCTTTGCCATCCATTCATCTCTGGCATCCGCAATTTTTGGGGGGTGTTACGTTTGAGAGCAAAACGACAAAAGGGACATAACACGTGTAATTCTGCAACAACACTGGCAACAAATATTCAACGAAAAAACACTACCAATATTCTTTAATAACCAATATTGCTGCCAGAGATGCATCATCAAAGCCACACTGTGTTATGAATATCACACTTAATTCATCAGGACCATCACATCCAGAACAGCTTTGTTTCCAATCATTCTACTTAAAGACACCAAATACACGTGCAAAAATATATATTTATCATACAATTTTATCATACAATTCAATGCTGTTTGTTAAGCAAGTGGCAGAAAGAGCATCTGCCAGTCCAGATCAATATGTTACCAAAAGTTTTATAGCGGCCTGGCAAAATCGGAGTACTCTGGTGATGGAGAATGACGGATAAATCACTTCGATGCAATGCTTGTCACTAACGTCTAATGGTGGAATTGTGTGGTTGATATCACAAGATGATGGCACGGAAAACACGATGCAGACATCTCTTCACCACTCAAGACTCTGCTATGCAAATAACAATATGCAACACGTATTTGTCAAAGCAAGAATCGGTTCAGTATGATTAAATTACTAGCTACTGCTTCCTTCAAAAACTAAGTATTGCTACATCAAAACTACACAGTGAAACATTAGTAAATCTAATTAAACTGCCAATTTTGCCATTCAAACCACATAACACAGTATGTTTTTGCTGTGGGCTGTTCCAGAAAAATGATGACCTGAACTGCTAATGTAAGATTAACAAAGAGAACTAGACTACACTGGCTTGATACCTGTCAATTTGCCTGAGTCAAAATCATTGAGGTCTGTTATGATTTGCTACAGACACAGCAGATGTTCCTGCCATATGTCAGATCTGCAATAAGTTCAGCAAATAACACTGACTGGCCCACTGTACAACGCGGTACAGGTCACGGCTGTCTGCAGCCCCCAAACAGTCATCAACCAACTAGCTCTGCTTGGAAGACGGTCTGGCATCAAGCATACATTATCAAACACAACATTGGAGAAATATTTGCTCACTGCATTAGTGCACGTAGCACAAACAAATTACTTACACAGATGCTGAGGCTTTTCAATGTCATTTTCATATTCTTGGTCCTTGGCTCCCTGGTCGGCGGCGGCGGCCTGTAACATGGCATTCAGTATCAGAATGCATGAGAATTAACTAGAGCTGTCACAGTTGACATGTTAATTAACGCGTTAATGCGTTAATAAATTAACGTGCGTTAAAAAAATTAACGCATACTAAAAAAATTAACGCACGTGCGTAAAAAACACGTGATAGTTGAGGATAGGAGGCTGAGTTGACCTGAGCTGTTTGCTTAGTGTTGCCTGCTGTGAGTGAACATGGAACCCGTAGCAATTTCTTGGCTACTTAGAGGATTCCGATGCTGTACCACACTAGGCCACCGCTATAGACCATTGCACCGAGTGACCAACATTTAATTGCAAGGATCTTTCTGTAACGTCAGATTTGTGCCTGGTTAAGTCCAAACTTCAGTACTTTGATTAGTTGTGAACAACAAGTCGTGCTGTACGGCATCTCTTCGTGTCAGCTGGAAGTCCTGGATTTGTGCAGTGCAGGGAGTTCTGTCGCTATACCTGCAGTGGACGTAGCTTGCGCCCAGTAAAAAATGGGGG
>Ga0209367_1012798_pt1 | contig 10901 bp, 12 predicted proteins | sample WorMetLIZISLAND2_FD_187412 | JGI IMG/M metagenome (GOLD analysis project Ga0209367, IMG submission 187412) | Marine gutless worms symbiont microbial communities from Max Planck institute for Marine Microbiology, Germany - Olavius geniculatus... ... | reverse complement strand
TAACGAAATTACGTAACATCTGACGTCATTGCATAGTTATTACGGCGTTTATTTTTGATACCAGACTGCTTAAATTTACTAAACTATCCGTACGCATAGGACTGTAAATAGTCGCCATGTTTTCGCTCAGCTGAAGTCAAAAGTTGAAGTGGATTCAGACTCAGCGAAAGTTAAGCCCTAAGGGCTTCCATGCAAATCGAACCGACTTTAGCCAGGTTATTTCGGCTCAGCTTTGGTCTAAGTAGGTACTTTTGGACTCGGCGAATCGCTGAGACTTCGCTGAGTCCATTGGACTCAGCGAAAAGTCTCAGCGAAATTACTTCACTTTTTGACTTTAGTAGGTACTTAGACCGAAGTTTAGACTCAGCGAAAGTCTAAGTCAAAAAGTGAAGTGACCCAGTGTCAGAAATCACGCGGCATAATCAAATGATTATATTTACCGTGCGCACGCACGGTCTATATGCGGTCACAAAGTGGTATTTACCGTGCTCAGATCGCACACGCTTACTGACAACATATAAATGAAGAGTTGCATGGCCGCTTTTTGTTAATGTTGCTGCTATTACTTAGTTATGAGCAGTAAACTAACTTTGAAAATATTTGAGGCTGTTTTGGCTATAGCAGTGTCGACGAGTGAAGATTTTGCTCAGCTGATATTTCAGTTTCGAATCATGTCAATTTTTAGGCTTTTACTACGAAAAACCTGCCGCCCAAGGAACCATCCAGGGTGTTTTTAGATGACGTAATACCACCCAAGATGTCGTACAGTCCACTTCAGAACTTGATACCGTACACAGGCATGAAAATTAGACCTAACAGCGGCTTTAATGGATAGGCCATGTGAGCTTGCATGGTGAATATCATTTTCTGCACCACATTGGACCGTCTGTGTGCACGGTCAATAACACCATGCTTCATGAATATGCATTAACTGTGGACACTAATATCATACAATTACACATTAATTAACGAACACCATTTACCTGAATTGCTTTAAAACTGAATAAGCTGCATTTTTGAATACAATTTTACGAAAAACGTTAACTATGACAGCGAAGAGAAAAAAAGTTGCAAAAAGTTTGCATGCACAAGGACTCGAACCCGAGATCTTTCGCACAGCAGATGCGCATGCTACCAATAGACTGCGCAAGGGGCCAGGGCTCTCAGCAAAACTGCTTCAATACCGCTATTTATGTTAGCCCCATATAGCCTGATAGCCATGCTATATAATAGTTCGCTAGCCACCCTACTGCCACGTGATTGGTTGGAACAATATTTTTCTACACTGTACAGAACTGCTTTTGTCAAATTTGCTGCAGTTGTTTACACCCTAGTAGAAATAAAATTTAATTTTCAGTGTTCTCAGTGAAGTGTTTAGTAGCCGTTCAGTTTATCACAATTCCTATGATGCATCGGTCAGTACAGGAGTTTCGGTTCTGTTTCAGATATATCATGGAAATCAAGATTATGGCGATCGCCATAATACAGGTCCTAAATTATGGAACTTTGGTCAACTTCCTTTCTCACATGCATTCGAAATGGAACCAGATTTTCTGCACTGACTGATGCATCATGGGAATTGTGATAATGCTTTTCTTTGCTGTTCTTTTAATCATTATTAATAGATAACATTGCACATGTGAGACACTACCCCGGTAAAGTTAATTTGTCGGAATGTCGGTGTTATTGTTTTTGTTATAGGATCAGGCCATTTTGACTGCGAAGTTGATGTGCATCTAATGGCGTCAGATAACATCGAGATCTTGGCTGTTAATTCTCTGAGTATTGAGCACAAAGATGATAATATTCCAGTATGGCTGTTTGTTTTTCATTGTATCTTATTATGGAATTCTGTAACCGAATTTGTTAAAATTGAGTTAGGCTATTTCATCATTTGTGGCATTTAATTATTTGCTAGTGTTTTTCAGGTTATTTTAGGAATTGATGGTTACAAAAAGGAAATAACAGGATGTGGTTTAATACTCTTACTTTTAAAGTAGGGTCTACAGTAACAAAAAGTTTTACATCACACTTAAGTTATTTTTTATGCAGCATGGTGACTGAATGTCTGACATGTGAATATATGACGGTTTTTAGGTGTTTGATTTTTTTGCAGACAGCAGAGAGTGACGAACATTCTGATGAGCTCCGAGGCCTCCGACTCCACTTTGAGCATCAGTACCAGTGCGACCAATGCGGGAAATGGTTCCGATGGGCTGGCGGTCGAAACGAACACATTCGAATTGTCCACGAAGGCCGACAAGCATATAAATGTGCACTCTGCTCGCAAGCGTTTTCCACATCGACCGGGCTCAAACGACATTCAGTGGGACATCAAAGAAAACAACCACATTCGTCCGACGAACGTCAGTACCAATGCGACCAATGTGGGAAATGCTTCCGACGACTTAGTGGCCGAAAACAACACATCGAGATTGTTCACGAAGGTCGAAGACCATACGAATGCATGCAGTGTCCGCGAACGTTTTCCACAACGAACGGCCTTAAACGTCACTTGAGCGCACACATGAACAAACATCCACGCTCATCCAAGTTACACTTGGTATGCAAAAATATGAGAAGATTGTATTTTGAATGCTTTTTTTGTATTTGATGATACAGTAATGTTAGTAATTATGTTATAATGTCATCTGTAGTAACTACTGTCTGTGGTAATGATGACAGTATTGTTTTTAGCATTGTCCCTAAGCCTATTTTAAGCTTGTACGCTTTTTCTCTGTTATGTTCCTAACCCACTGCATTTTGAAATTTTGTGTGTACATGTAGCTTGACATCCAGAATAATCCTGCTGAATTTTAAGTTTATAGATCAAAGTTGAAGATCACAGGACCGGATTTTCTGATATTTTGCCGCTGCAAGATAGGACCATGCTGGTGATAGCTGCTGCTAGGTTGATAGCTATTGGCCGGCATTTGGCCCATGCTGATGTCATGGCTATAAATAATTATTGTAGCGTGCTACGGCGACTACCCCCGACAGATTTAGATTTGCGCAAGGCTTCACATCTAGCTTTTAGTGTTTTAAGTAAAGTTAGCATTACTGTAGTATTTTGTAAGACAGTTACTGTAATTATTTGCCAATGCTCTAGTGTTTTTTCTTTCATTTGTAAGTAAGTAAGTAAGTAAGTAAATTTAATTTATAAAGCACACAATGTCAGCGAGAAACTCACTGAATCTGAGGCGCTGAGGTAAGGAGTGAGGTGGGCCACTAAACATGGCTAGATGTTGAAAAATAAAATGTTTTGAGTTCACGACGAAAGGAAGCTAATGAACAGCTATTGCGGATGTCAAAAGGAAGAGAGTTCCAAATAGTAGGGGCAGCTACAGAAAAACTTCTAGAGCCAAAACATGTACGGACACGAGGCACAGACAACAGATTAGTATCAGATGAACGCAATGTATGAGATGGAATGTAATGTTCCAGAACAGAATTCAGATAAGCAGGCTGAGTAGTGTGGATGGTCTTGTATGTAATGCAGGCGATGTGTTGTAATTAATATTTTGTGTGTTGATGTCACAATAAACTGGCTAAAATTGATATTATTTGCTTGTCATAATTTGTATATAATTTGGGTTTTATTGGGCTATTATATGTTAATGACATTTGCAGGCAAAAGTCAGCAGTGAACAAGCTAACAGTGCATCAGCTTTAGAAATGAGATGTTCAGATGTCAAAGAATTTGATACGGTGAGTTTCATATGCTTTCGTAAACCCGCTGACTTATTTTTTTTATTTATAAGTTAATTTTAAGCTGGTATTGGATCAGATAATTTGTGACATAGTTGCTGTAAGTATGTGCTTGTAACCTGTTTAGCTTTGATACTTTTTGTCGGTTGATTTGCATAGTGTTTTATGAAGTAAAAAAATGTAAAGTCTGCTGTGATAATCTGAACAACTGGAAGTAACATTAGCAGAATGAACACTGGCCTGAAAACCCAGAAAATTTTAGGAAATTTAACTTCTGTTGCAGAAATGTGACAAAATTGCTAAAGATTAAGAATAATGGGAAAATCTAGGTAGAGTATGCTTCACATGGAAATCTCTGGAATAATGCTGTAATGAATCAGGAAGATGTCAGGGAATTTGACAGTAATACCCTGCTTACGAAATCAAGCAAACATCGAGCAAACATCCAGCAAATGCATTCAAAATACACGTGTATGACGTGTGCTCTAATTGCCTGATGTCTGCTCGATGTTTGCTCAACATTTGCTCAACGTTTGCTTGATGTTTGCTTTCTGTAGGCTATGGTTTATGCTTGCTATATATTTGCTTGATGATTGCTTGATCATGTAAACGGGGTATAATAGTCCACGGTCCACATAGGTGCAGCTGTTGTCAGACTGCGATTTGCAAACCAAGGCGACGTGGTCGTTCTGGGTTCTCTCTCTCTCTCGCATTCTCGGTCAGGGGGCGGGTCACCACGCCAATCCATTCCAGGTAGCTCCACAGGCATCGTGGGTCTGTTGTAAAACACGAGCGTGATGCCTGTGGTAAGCTCCAAGGAAATCGGATCCCAGGGGGTTGCGACGCTTTGCTGGGCTGATGAGGTCAAAGGTGAGCGGCAGAAAACCATTGCCAGTGGTCGCCGGTCATTCGGATGATGTTGAGCCCAGACACTTCCACCAACAAGAAGATGGTCGCACAGGAAGCTCTTGGTTCTCGTACAACATGGTTTGGTTGTTGCAGCTTTTGCTGATCAGCAGCAGCCGACTGTGTTGGACAATCTTTCTTCGGAACTGAGAAACAGACATTGGGCGACTTTACTTTTTGACTTAGGCTGTTGCTGAGACTTTCGCAGAGCCTAAACTTTGGTCTAAGTACCTACTTAAGTCGTGAAGTGATTTTGCTGAGTGAAAACATGGCGACTATTTACAGTCCTATACATACGGATAGTTTAGTAAATTAAAACAGTCTAGTACCAAAAATAAACACCGTAATGGCTACGCATTGATGTAAGATGTTAAGTAATTACATCATTTGCGTTCACAGCGCAATTAAATAAGCAAATCCAAGCGTAACTGGTTGAGTTATTTCCTGTTAAGTTTACCGGTATTCTGCCATATTCAATCGTTTTGGTCTAAGTCAGTAGACTTAGACCAAAGTTTAGTTAACTTTGGTCTAAATACAGACTTTAGCATTCAGCTTTAGCTTTGGCTCAGCGAAAAGGCTCAGCGAAAGTCTAAGTCAAAAAGTGAAGTCACCCATTGCTTCAAATTAGGCCTTAAGATCATGATCTTTGGCCATGCCTACTCGTAACAGGCGCCTCTGAGAAATTTGTTTAGGGGGCCTACCTTACCTTCGGGACGTGCAGGCAGTTACACCTGCCCAGCGCTGAGGCCATATCAGTTCGGACCTATGCGCATCCGCAAAAAGTTTAAATCATCGAAGGTTATGTAAACGGCTGCAAAACTGTAGGTAAATGGCTGTGAAGTCAAAATCAGCATTAAAGCCAAGGATTAATTAGTACATGAGCAGTGGTAAGGTGTATGATAACTGTTCATATAAAATTGGTGTGCTTTTGGTTGGCTCTTCTTTTTTTCGGATTTTAGAAATTTTTCGGGTCTTCGCAGCTTTAAGCCCCACCACCACGACAAGCTGACCGACCACTATGGGGTTGTTTTTAAGGGGCATTTTAGACATTTATTTTATAAATTGATTTATTTGATTCGATTGATATGTCTGTTGTACATGTGTGGTTGCAGTCGTCAGTGATTGAAATGCTTTTGGATGAAAATCCCGTTAAGAATGAAGAGAGCGTATCAGAAGTTGGCTCCACTAGTGATGACTGCATACAGCCGGACGGTGTGAATAATGATTGTTTATTGGAACATCCAGGCCAGACAGTTCTATGTAATTATGATATTTATTTTTGGAATATTATCCTCCATAGATTTTGCACTGTTGCAGATTACTGCAGCGTGAATTTCTCGGATGTTATTATTTCTGGACAGTATGGTAACTCAGCTTAGCTTTGTATCTTACTTTATTTTATTTTTTACCAACTAGCATTGTGATCAATCAATTATTTCTGCAGTTTTACTTTATATAAATTTCTTATTTACTTGTTGTGGCTTGGCGGTGTAGCTGTAGCAGGTCGAACTGGTGACCCAGAGGTCCACGGTTCGATTCCAGCTCGGTGCTCTGCCAGGTAACGACCTTAGTCAAGTTGTTCGCACACATGTGCCTCTGTCACCAAGCAGTATAATTTGGTACCGGCTTCACTGCTGAGAAGGTAACGGCAGTACATGGTAGAGGTCTGGCCTACCACTCATTCAACTGAGCTGCGGCTTACTGCCGGCTCAGGGCCTTGAAACGGAGATGAGCACCGACCCTATAGACACTGTGAGAGAGTTCTGGTGACAACGGTTGGTGGTGTGGCATTGGGTCAGGTTAGTACTTGGATGGGTGACTGCCTGCGGGCAGATAAACCATCTCACCCTACAGGCACAGAGCTGTGAGAGAACTACCTTTACCTTTTTATTTACTAAATCTGTTTATGACTTGGAAAGTGTTGGTTGTGTTTGTATCTCAGTCTGTCTGTCTCAAAGTTTATTCATTCGATTTGGATGATTTTTGTACAGCACTCGCAGAGAATGGAACGGATGGCTGCATCAGTGAGCAGTACGTGTGCGGAGAATGCGGAGAGAATTTCCTCGGAAAATCGGACATAAAGTCTCACATGTTTACTAAACATATGTGTAAGTATAAAGCATTTGCTCTACGGTACATTCGGGTTTTTTTGCTGACAGCGGATTGTCAACAGCAATGCTAACAAGCCAGTAGGGTTGAATTTAGTCAAGGCGAGACTAGGATCTGCGATAGCAAGGTCACAGGCTTTAGGCCTTAAGGCAAGGGCAGATGCCCAAGATTACTGGCTTGAATGGTAATTTTTAAAGTAAAATGATGGTGCTATTGGCTTGCAGCTACCGGATTTTATTTCTTGGCATGTGAACCATTATGAGTGCTTTATTGTCTTCAACAGAAATGTTTTGGTTGCCCGTTGGAAACGATTGTTTACTGTGCAACAAAACCACCAAAATTCTGTGTCAGTAATAGGAAGCACTTTGACAGCAACAAGAGAATATCTTTTTTCACAGAAGTTTGGAAATTGCACTTTGTCATCAAAATGTATTCACTGTGTTATGTGATCTGGTATCATAGCCATTTCTGAGTAGTTCAGTCTTAATTTGAATTTTTGGTTCATTCTGTTACAGTGCATTTTGTGACTTTTTTATCATACTATACTAGTATCATTTCAACTACGTACCTGCTGTTGCACTTCAATAACTTATATAAAAATTATCTCTTATTTTTATGTTATCACATACCTATTATTTTTAGCATGACATTGCATTGTGTTACAGATGTTAGCAGAGAATGGGGATTGAACGGAGTCGTTATTGTGGTGAGAATTGTTAAGCCGGGTATGACTCAGTCGGCAATGGCACAAGACAACACAGACTTGCCACAAGATACTGCTGCTGCTGCTGTTGACGACGATGATAAAACTGACATTGAACAAGCTCCAACTGAAAAAATGAACTCCGAAGATGTGCCATCTATTACAATAAATGGCTCTGAGATTGAAATTCAGAATAATGTTGAATCTCGGTCCACGACCAAGGTTATTACTGGTGCCCCGATGAGTCTTTCTCAGAGTGGCTTGTGCCCGCTGTGTGGCAAATGGTTCAAGAAGCTTAGCGCTCACATGCGACGGCACTGGTCAAAGTGGTCATCGATCGTCAAGGGTTCGAACCCACAAAGTTTGACATTTTCCAAACGTCAGCACGTCCATGTTGGCGATCGATCCTTGCAAGCACAGTCCGACGGACGCCCACGCAACTACCCATGCAACCGGGGTGGAAAATTTTTCCAAAGACCCCACACCCGAAACCAACACTTCCGAATTGTACGCGAAGGTCGATGGGCATACAGGTGCATGCATTGCCCGCGAGCTTTTGCAACACCGAGGGAGCTGAACGGTCACTTATCGAGGCACAAGAACAGTCAGAAGGATGTCCAGCCTCCACCGGTGGTTGACCCGGTGAATCAGTCTAACAGTTTGCTAACACAGTCCGATGAACACCCACAGCAGTACCGATGCAACCAATGCGGAAAGTCCTTTCGACGTGCTAGCAGCAGAAACGAACATGTCCGTATCGTCCACAAAGGCCGGCGGGCGTACAAATGTTCGCTCTGCCCCCGAACTTTTACCTCTCCGAGCAAGCGGAACCGTCATGTGATAGGTAGTCACAGGAATGATCCTCAAAGGGAGGAGGAGGGTGTTAAAAGTCCGGTGGGGATCGATCCTCCGAATGGCAGTCTGTGCCCAGTTTGCGGCAGAATATTTGTCAATCTGTACCTGCACTTGCAGAGGCACCGAGAACCGGCCTACGAGTGTTCAGTGTGTGGTCGAAAGTTTACCATCAAAAGTTCCCTGTCCAGCCATCAGGTGGTCCATACCGACGAACGCCCATACCTGTGCATGAGCTGTGGGCGGGCCTTCAAGACAGCGGCCGACCTCCGAGTCCACGTGCGGACCCACTCTGACGATCGGCCATCATTCCGGTGCAAACTGTGCCGGAAGTCATTCCGACGTGCCGACAGTCGGACCAAGCATGTGCGGATCGTCCACGAGGGTCGAAGGCCGTTTCAGTGCATCCACTGCTCACGGGCGTTCCCCATTTCTAGCGAGCACAAGCACCACCTGGCGAAACACTTTGCTGCTGCCACACCGTTGCCACCAGAGCTTCGCTGCCAGGTCTGTCATAAGCAGTTCGGATTTAATTTTGCAGATACTAAAAAGCAGTCTCGTTTGTTGGGCGTTCTTATTGTTTTGTATACAGCATTTAATCGGGGGCTTATTTTTAAGGTTATTTTCAACAATTGTATGCATCGAAAGTTAAATAAACACAAACATCACTGTAAAGAATACTTTTTACGCTATGTAGTTGCTTGCTGCTTTAACAGTCAATTTACCAAAATAGATTATTATCTTTCATCTCTGCTCACAGTGGTATCAATGTTTTAGGTCTGCCGGAAGCAGTTTGAAAGCGTGGCAGCCCTGAACCAGCACTTTGACACCCATGCCGGGTCCCGGAGTTTCCCCTACGGGGTTTGCGGGTACCAGTTCAAGGACAGAAAGACAGCGAGGATGCACGAAGCGACGCAGCACTCGGCGGACAGCGGACGATGCCACGAGTGTGAGCTCTGTGGGCGAAGGTTTAGTAAGAAATCAGTCCGTGACGCCCACGTGCGCCGACACAAGGGACAGAAGCCGCATGCTTGCAGTATGTGTGACTGGGCCAGTGCAGACATCACTGACCTGCGCAAGCATATGATTAGGAAGCACAAACTCAAACGTGAAGCAAACTGACTCGCCATTGTTGATTGCACAGTAAGAGACATTGTTCAAAAGTAGGGTTGCCACCCGTCTACTATTCATCAGTGGGACACGAAGTTGCAATTTTTCAATCGACACTGCAAATCTCGGACCGAATTTTGACAGTCGGTTACAAATTCCGCAGAGGAGATAATGGGTGATGATAATTTTTGATTTTAATTTTCTGACTGTTTTTAATAAGTGCTGTTTTTCAGCCGCACATTTTGCATTGTTGGATGAAGATTTTTTAATGATATGGACATTTTCTGACAACCCAAAATTTAGTCAGGGGCAATGGCCTTTTCTTTTCCACAACCCTACTGCCAGTATTTAATCGGAAAATGTGTTATTTTGGCAGTTTGTCTGGTTGAACAGTGAATGCCAAACCAGACGGGCATCTGACTGATATATTTTATGCTATATTGGGTGTATTTTTTGTTTGATTTTTAGTAACAACATAATAATTCTGGAAGGTTGATTGTACATCTTCAGTTTTGCTCCATTTTCACTGCATTAACCATTGCATGTGGGATTACGGGTTGATCCATAGGCTTAAGCAAATATCATTCCGTCTGTGGATTAGTGATTTGTAGCAGGAACTGGGTATCCGGACCCGGTTCTAAAATTTATTACCCAGTTCCAAATCTGGGAAATTGATACCCGTTTTCCACTGATTACCAGCATAGCTGATGTCATTTGCACTTTTGCTGCCGTTGTGGGCTTCTGGCGAACTTACGTACTGCAAAAAGGTTCAACTTCGGCTCTTTTCGTGTTGACAAACTTGTACATATTTGATATCGTAGACACATTATAGACGTTTTGCATATAGAAATGATTAACTTTCTGAAGAACAACATTTTGTAATTTAATTTGCATGTGTCACTTTATTATTGTTTTTCCTTACTTGCTTTATCTGGGTCCGGGTACTGAGGTGATTTAAACTGGCTACTCAGTTACTGAAACGGGTAATGCTGCAAATCAGTAGGATTAGTCATATAGGCCCAGTCCTTGGTTCATTGATTAATGTCCAGTATCAATGTATCCTATTATCTGGCAACTCTGTTTGGAAGTGATGTTTTTGAGTTGGTTTCTATTTTAATTTCTTTTAAAATGTGTTAGTGTCACACTCTTTAGCCGATCGTACTTAAGTAACGGTCATGTTTTTGGTACGGTTGTCGTTCGTGTTGCTGTCTCTCTGACTGACTGTCACTGATGTATTGTGGCTAAATGGTGCGAGATATGGCCTAGGTTGATGTTGATCACAAATAGGAAGTCGCATATTGGCTTTCAAATGACTTGAAAATCATTGACCTTGGATGACCTTGAAGGGTCATAATGCATTATTTTGTGCCAGTCGTGCAGTATTGTGCCTAAATGGTAAGTCGTAGAGCAGTGCTGTCCAACCTTTTTGACACCGCGGGCCACTTAGTCAATTTTCCACCAGCTGGCGGGCCGCAATCAATGGGGGGCCATGGCGAGCGCGAGCCTATAAGGG
>Ga0209367_1012797_pt1 | contig 10903 bp, 5 predicted proteins | sample WorMetLIZISLAND2_FD_187412 | JGI IMG/M metagenome (GOLD analysis project Ga0209367, IMG submission 187412) | Marine gutless worms symbiont microbial communities from Max Planck institute for Marine Microbiology, Germany - Olavius geniculatus... ... | reverse complement strand
ATCTAAGGTTACCCAAATGATTTTTGCTGTTTTAGAGGACTGATATCATCACATCGTCCTTACACACAGTTGTAAACTGGTAAGTTTTTTTACATATATAAATATATAATTAAACATTAGTGTCGTAGCGGGGTAACGCCGCACTGTAGGTATTAACAGCGAGAGCCCAACTTGATAGAAAATGGAAAAATTTGACCTTTCGCAGATCCTAGATTCTTTCACCGATCGACAAAATTTTCGCATAGGTGACTACGTTTACGAAGCGACCCCCTATGCCAAAGTTTATGCATATCTATCCGTGGTCTATGTATACTAGTTTTCATAAAAATTGCATCTTTTTATCTGGCCCACGGTGTAATGTATTTGACTAAGCACAAGTGTTGTTGCAAAATGTCGTGCTAGTGAAACAAAATGCGGTTTGCAGTAAGCAGCAACAAGTTGTATTAATAAAACAAGGACAAATGCACACAACTGCATTTTTAGGCTATCTGTTTACTGAAGACGTAAATGCATTGATTATAATTCGTTTATTTTAGTTCGTGCTTTTAAATGTGTAAATTTTGTATCAGCGCTTATAAAACAATGATTTAATTGCTTGCAACGTTTTTGTATGCAACTTAAATTTTTTTTCACAACAAATCCACATGAAGTCAGATTAAAATAACAGTTGTTAGATTCAAACTCCGTCACTCCACTATTTGTGGATTTATTTTTTGAACAATTCATGCAACGAGCTGCACACGAGGCTAACATTTGCAACAAAGCGAATTCCCACTAAAATCAAAATTATGCACAAGCCACAGTGTTTTGATTTGTTGTACGACGTAGATCTACATGCTGCACAACAAATTGTACATAAAATTTGCAACAGATAAAAAGCTAGCAACAAATCTACACAAAAAAGCCTAGCTGTCGCTAGGAAAAACGCGCTACAGTTTATACAGTTTATGTTGCAGTACTGACCTCCAAGGTCGTTTAAGGTCAAATATTTTTATCTCATCAAAAAAGCGTATGCGATTTTCTCTTATTGATATAAAAACCTGGGCTTTTTCTCCCACCGTTTAGCCACAATAGGGCGTATCGACCTTCAAGATTATTTAAAGTTAATGATTTTTTTTATCTCAACTAACAAGGCGTATGCCACTTTTTATTAATAATTAATAGTAACTTTGGCCGTATCTGTCATCGTTTCCGGGATAATATCTAGTTCTCCGTTGAAAACGCACATTTTTCTACCCCATCATTTAATCTCCAATTGAAAAATGTTTTCATTGCATTAAATCGCTAAGATTTTGCATGCTTAATTTAACCCACATAGCTAATTATTCGTGTAAAAATGTTCCCTCTGACCTAACGCTTAGCCACAATACATCTTTTACAGACAGACGTTAACGGACAGACAGACAGACGACAACGACAGCATAGCTGTAGCGCGTCAAAAATGTACAGTGATTAAAGTGCAAATTTTGGGGGCATCGTGTCTCAAAACTCTAAACTTAGTCGAAAATTTTATACATTTGCATGGAGAAAGAAACGAGCTACATTAAAAAGCCGTAGACAATAATGCATGAGCCCAGATGTGCGCTTCTTCCGACAGGAGTTACTGTAGTCCGGAACCCAGAAACTTTTGTCGGGAAACAGATTTCCGGTGCTTTTCGGCCCACCAACTATTACTACTTATAGCCGGTGCAATTGAAACGAACAAGTTAAAGTGTATTTAGAACGACAAAAATAAAATGACTTGAAATATAACGAAATAAAATAAATAAGCCGCTCGATATCACAACAAATTGGTTTTGAACGAAAAACGAACAAAATAGCGAATTTTAGCATTTTGGACAAAAACCGAGTTTTTACAATATGGGACAAAGTTTAGATAAAGATTAAAAATATTGACAAAATTTTGGACAAAACTCGTAATTTTGAACTAGAAAAAAATAACATTTTGGTCGAACTGTTCGACGAGCTAAATTTCAAAAACCCGGTCATAGCCATTTTTATGAAAAAAAAACAGTCAAATTTCCGAACCCGGTCATGATACTTGTCATTTTATGCAAAAGAAGATTTTTTTGGATTTTAAAATTCATGTTTTTATTGCCGTGTTTTTAACCTGTCATATCGAAATAATGGAGTTTTTGCTTTATTTCGCACGTACACGTGGACAGCTTATCGCAAAGAGGACAAAAAGGCGTTTTCACCGAGGTGTGTCGAGCTTACACTGCAGTACTGTTGATGCGTACAGCCGTCGCAAGCAACGACGTCAGTAAGAGCCGGTTTCCACTCAACGTAACGCACGCAAAGCAAAGCACTTGCGTACTTTTTTGAAGCGACTGACGTAAACGACGCAAAAAACACGCAACAAACGCAACTGATTGCAAGCAGTGGCTTTTATCTGCCAAATTTGAATTTTAAATCGGGCGCTGGTCCCGCCACTCTCACACTCAAGTTCTCCCCCCTACTTTACAGCTCAATTTTTTTTGTTTTTTTTTTGTTAAAAGTGCAAATTGTTCAAAAAATTTTGATCTACACCTTTAACAACCCCCCTTCTATTTTTTACTGTAAAAATGGCGGAGAGTTTTGTAAAAAGTTTTGATAATTTTTATTCACACAAAAGCAGTGTAAAGCGAGAGCGAGACAGACACACTATAGGTATCAAAATTGAAACCAGTAATTGCAAGAAAAGTACGCAAGCTAGGACGCAGCGAACGCGACGAATACAGCTAAGGCAAGCGACGCAAAATGCAAAAAAATCTGTGTCTATTATAGTAATGCGTCATTTGAGGTGTGTTTATAGCGACAGAAATGCAATAAACTAAAATGGAATAAAATGAAATAAAATGCTATATTTCTGTTGTTTTGGTTAATTTTATTTCCGTTTATTACATTTCATTTGAGTTTAGTTTACGTGTATTTATGTACGCGCCTTTACGTTTTCTACGCCCGTTACGTCTGTTGCATTCGTTACGTTGCGTCTATTGCAAAAAAACTCGTTGCATTCAGTGCATTTCGTCACACGCATGTAAACCGTTCTTGATGCGTAGCGATGTAGTGAAGACAAGACTCTAGTACGTAGTATAGTGTGAACCGACGACGCGTTGGCGGCGTTTAGATTATCTGCCAATATTCATTGCGGTCGAAATGTCTTATACAGATCAGCGTCATAGTGTCCAGGTCGACTTAGGAGGACCCAACGCCCGATGTTTTGCTCCCGGATGTCGCTATAATCCAAACCAAAGTTACGCCTACAATCCACGGGTAAGTCTGTTTTAAACTAATTAAACGATTTATTCTAGTTTTCAAAGTTTGAGGCAATTCTCATTATTGGGTTTTACGCGATAACCATCACCGTTACGCTCACAATCTGCATATAAGTGTCGAATGAGTTAAAATTATTGTGAAAAACAATTTGTTTTTGCTTCGGTTAAAAACTTCGAATTTATTACGCGCGATAGCATGTAATGCTTCGCGCGTCTTAACCATCGTCCAGATGTCTGTCCGTCCGTTACACTCTTGATCTGTATCAAAACGGTGCAAGCTAAGATTACAAAATCTTTACTGTTGGCTCCTACAAAGACTCTAGTTTTTTGACAAAATTTTGTGCCTTTGGGTGAAGGGGTTCACCTCGAACGAGAGCATCAAAAAGGGGTATCCGCTAGAAACATGTTATTTTGTTGCTATTGGCTCGTTTAGTGTAAAACAGGTCCAAATAAATACAGACATGTTGCTGATTATAACAAACACTCTGTTTGGGCTTTTAGTTTTATTAACATCGATGATCTTGAACGATTTTAAACGACTTTACACTTCCAAAAAGGGGATTTTGGCGAATGTTTCGCAATTTTTGGCTGCGGCGCACATTTCAAAAATAAATTGCGACAAAATGGCTAGAGATAGACCAAGACAATATGCGAACAGAAACTGCTAAGGCTGTCGTGCGTCTTATGAGCTTTGCTCAGATTATTTGTAAAAAGGTTCTGCCAAAGTTTGTTTATGATAACAATTATAGATATATTGTACTTTCTGTGTTAGGCTTACCTGTGTATTAAGCTGCGTTTCTGTGTATTACTAATCTACACTGTGTCTCCAAAAACCGGACCCCCAATAGGCGTACTGTAACAATTTTGGCTCAACGTCAACAAATTTTGGTACAGCGAATTGCTGAATTTTCAGGCGATGTTTCTGCGATTGTCACTTGTAAAATATAAAGTTAACTTAAGCTTATATCATCAATTACTGTTTGGTGATAAATTTCTCTCCATTGCGTTTTTGTGATACATGTTGTTAATCACATTTATATGTTCACAGTCTATGGATAGAATGATGTTAAAGAAGGTTTTGTGATAGTTGTCGGGAAAGAGTGAAGCGCTTAGAGCATATTATAACCTCGTATAGTTTTGTTCAACCCACTCATAAATGGCATACATATCGCTTTAAAATAATGGCGTCAACCCCCCTCTTTCCCCAGTTCGTCAGTAGTTCATTTATCGTAATTTTAACTTATCCATTTTTATGTCGAGCAACGGGAGAGCAACAAAAATGTAATCTAGGCACTAAGCATATTTTGTCTTGTGTTATACTTTAAAATTTTTGGCCTAAAAAAATCCAGTGCTTTAGTTTCAGTCTAACGAAAAGCAGGGACAGGAAAGTTAATTTCATTGATTTTAATTTTTATTGCATGACAGTTCGTGTACTCGTGTTCTGGCCTTACAGTGTAAGCTGGTGTCTGGCTGACAGTTAACAAACGGAGACCAGCACCGCCCTAAAAGCCCGGGCCAGGTGCTTTGTGATAGACTTAACTTTTTAATAGTTTTAAATTAATGGCAAATGCATGTCGTATCTGGCGTAGTTTTAAAAAGGCCTATTTTATGTGCCCGAGTGCAATGCACAGGGGTGGGGCAGCGGTTACTGTCAATAGGTTCAATGGCTGGTCGTATACAAACCAGTATACGCTACGGGTCGTTGCCTTTTAGTACAGGAATAGCTTGTCGCCAAGTTTGCTTGACGAAGGCATTTTTGCCTACACAATCATGAGTGCTGTCCGTCGTCACGCATTGGTTTGCCTTTATACGATACTCATACGCCTTTGTAGGGCGTTCTGTACATGAGCCCTATATTCGGGTGTGTATTACTCGTATTAAGCTTTAGCCTTGGCTTGTCACTCACGTCGTTGCAGATGCGTCAAATGCTGCATTTTACTCCAGCAAGCCTGCACTACGCAACGTCTTTACTGGTTGCCCGTGAAAGCACGCACGAATTGAGCCTAAAATCGTTACCATGATGCATGCCGTTCTTTATCAACGCGGGTCCGGCATATCTTTAACAAGATCGTTAAATTTAGGGGCCTAACGGTGAAGAAGCTGGACGCTGTCAGCTCCGTTTCTCTACAACCAATGCAGCTGTTGTGAGGACACGGACCCATTTTGAGAAGAGCACTTTCTTTGTCTGAGGTCTAGAACCAGATTCCTCCCTACATTCGAAGCCTTCGTTCTGCTTTGGCTTTTCGCAAAGCTCTCAAGATTCACCTGTTTTCGCAACCGATCGAAACAGCATACGCACTATCGAATAGACTGTTCTAGACAGTGCCTACGTCGTAGCATCGAAAGCGCGCCGAATCTATTTTTTAAAAAACGATCCCTTAGTAATATGTGTTATGAAAATACTTAGTTAATTTTGAGCATAACGACAAGAAGTTATATTGTACTGCAGCGTCAGCTTATCCTTTAAGGAAAATCCAATGTGTCGTTTATTTACGTCAAATAAACACGTCATTCTTGTTGTAAGACGCATTTACATAAACTTACGTATTTGCTTATTACAAAATTTTTGATAACGTGAGTATTCTAGTTACAAATTCAGCGGATTCTTCGTAGAACTAAAAAATTAATTTCAAAAAACTTATTTTAGTTTTTAAGGTTTTTAGAAACGCAAAAAACTCCAATTTTAAATTTGTTTTTGTGTTTTCCAAAACAGCCACAATTATAATATTAATATTTTGGTTTTAGCAGAGATATTTTAACGTTAAGATTAACATTCCCCGCCTTTCGCTATCGCTATCTATCTGTTTGTTTTCGTGCGCGACGCACTGTGTGCTAAGAGCTGTCGTATTTTCACCTGTTTGTCTTTGTGCCACGTCTCGCTAACAATTCGAGCTCAGCTAAGATAAAGACTTAGGGTTGTCACAGTAACATAGCCCAATGTGCCTAGTTCTCTGCGAGTAAATTTTGTGTTGCTAGATAAAGGGATTTTTTTCAAACAAAGGCGTAACTTTAAAAAGTTGTTATTTTACCGCTATTGACTCGTCTAGCGTGAAAACGGTTGCAGATAGACACTGCGAACAATTTTTTTTTAAAGTAGCAACATCGATGACCTTGAACAATTTTAAAATTTACAAGTAAAGAATTTTATTAAATGTTTTGCGACTTTGTGCCAAGACGCACATTTAAAGAGTGACTTTTGGTCAAAATTACTGGAGATAGACTAAGACAACCTGCGTCGCGCGTTTGATGAGCATTCACTCAGATTTCTTGTTTACTTTTAAAAGTGTCCAGGCGTAAGGGTTTTTTTGTAACACAAATAAATTATAGTACAAAGTTTAAAGTTATGATTGTTTTTGAAGACTGTGACAAACATTGCTGACTTTTCAACACGCCGTCCTGGCACCGATAAAAAGTAACTGCACTCCACAGGTGCGCCGGCGGCCATTTACGAACGCCTGCACTCTGTAAACTTGTAAATTACTGGCCGGCAGGGTAATGCACACGACAACTTATATTAATATCCGTTTACTAAAAAATTAATTGATTGACTGATCGTTTGTCTGCGAATATTAGTTTGTCTCGCCGAGGCGTGATCAGTTCGGTATAGAAGATGAGCTCGGAGTCAAACGTCAGAAGGTTGACCTGTTCTCCCAGAGGCGACGACGCCCGTACATGCGTCCTAGGGGACGTCGATTTGTCAGACCACCCACGTTCACGTCCGCACCGGCAGCTGCTGCATCCAGTGGCATGGGATCAACGGCCACAATTTGCGCCTTTGTCTTCGCGTTCGTCGCCGTCGCTGCAGTCGCCGCACTGGTCGCTGCCTTTGTCATACAAGGTAAGCATCCATAACTTGATTGAATGAACGTTTCAGTTTATTCTAGATTTAGTTATTGTTATGTATAACTTGACAGCTATCGTATCATATCACAATCATACTCCGTTATATTATAATAGAGCACTCTAGCCTTAAAATGCTGAGTTGCGACAATTGGCAATAGAGGCTTACATTATTAGTATACAAAACAATAAGCCTACAAAACTACACAGTGTCTAGAAAAAGTAACCCCCTAGACATCGTACAATAAAAACGTCAAATCTAAACAAATTCAAATACAATTTTGTACGATTAATTTCCAATAAACTACTAAAAAACCACATTAAGTTTCGTTTAAAAATATTATTTCTCAGCGAAGTTACGAATTGTTGAATATCGATAACAAAATATCACCGTTACCAATATGGCGTTACATTTTCGTAACTCCAACAAAAAAACACCCGATTCTGGCAACTTTCTGTATCAACAATGCACTGTTTGTTGGCAATCAATGTACAAAACTTTATGTACATCTGCCGAAGCAAACAGCAGTTTAACAGCAATTTTTGTGAAATTACCAGAAACACTTCAGTTTCAGGTATTTGTGTCTGACGTAATCCACAAAAACCTGAAACTGGAGTGTTTTGAGGTCACCCCACATAAACCATTGTAACTATTGTTTGCTTCAGCGGACTTAACTAAAATTTGGCATTTTGATTGCCAATGAACGGCGCATTATTACGCGTAATTTCGTAAAATCGGGCGTTTATTGTTAAAGTTACAAAATTGTATATTAACCGCGCGGTTTACTTATGTAACGTCATATTGGTAACGAAAATATTTTGTTATCAATATTCAACAATTAATAACTCCGCTTTAGAACAATATTTTTGAACAAAATTGAACAGCACAAGCATAGCATAGGCTTAATTTTAGATCTTTTGGACTCGACATAGGATGCGAAAAAGTTTCTAAAACATTAATAATATTTATAGGTTTGACGTTGTTTTTGAAGTAAAATGCAGTAATAAGTCTGCTTTCCAAATTAGACATGATACACGTTGTATTCGACTATTTCAACTATTTTTTGACAGTTTAACTGTAGGCCTATAGCTGTTAAGTACTTTTGTTTGGCTCCAATTGGATTCCACTTTTTTCAATCACAGTTATGAACATTTTTCGTTTAAACTCTAAATGTTAATTTTTATTCAAAACACGATTACTGCTTGAATTGTATGATATAAATACTGATTTATGTAAAAAGTCTTACACTGTAATGTGTCTGTGTTTGTTTCGCAATCTGCTGTTGCTGATGACGATGATGACGATGAAAGGAGATATACTAACTCGCACTACAACAATCTCACCAGGTACACAAAAACACGTACAATCTTACTATTTCCGCCAAATAAATGTAATAAAGATTATGTGTTTTTTTAGAATTGTGTGCCTGTGTGTCTGTCTGATGTCACCCTGTCTGCACTTTGTTTTAAACTTGTGATACGTACAAAATGCAGCGAAATTATTTTTAATATTACGGTGCAAATTGCTGCAAATTTGCATTTTTAGCTGCAGATATTGCTACGAAGTTAAGTTATCACAAACAGTTATAGACGACGACGTACGTACCGAAAGTAAGACCTACACAAAGTTTCGCAGTGCCGAAATTATGAGTCTAAGTTCTAGTAGGTAAGCTAATGAAACCGTAAAACTTTTGGTTAAATTGATTTTAAATTAAATGAATTATTAGTGAGAAATACGTTGCTTTGTTCAAAAAAGTGTGCATGCCTTTGCCTCGCGTCCTCACATTACTACACTATATTCCTGCCAAAATTATGCTTTTCATTATTTACTTCGAAAGTTTTACGTACAGCCGTGCTACTGTGTAAGTGATATTAGTGATACGTAAAGAATTATTTGTTGTTTGTCGATCTGTCATAAAACAGTGACAACAGAAAGCACACAGAGTTTAGCTGTCACAACGCCTACTACTGCAACTACGGCGGGTCAGTACTGCTCACTGTTTTACCTTCGTTGCGCTTTTGAATAATGTTTGTCGCACATTAAGGCGTAATCGTTTTATACTCGTATATTAAATTTGTATTATTTAACCGTAGATGTTTTGTGTGTTTTTAATTAATACGTATATAGGTAAAAATATGCATATTTTTATTATCTACTGACATTGTTACAATAATTTTACAATGCACACTATTGCAAAGTGCCTTGTATTTTAATTCTGTCAGTCAGTTGTGTGCAATTTATTCTGGACTTTCGCGTAAAAACACTAATCAAACAAAACACTGTCGATAATTCAAATGCGCTTGGATTGACATATTTTGACTGTTGGTTTTTGTTTTGTTTGGAATTCACAAAACAGTTTCTGCAACTGAACAACAGACGCAAAGTCAAGCATTAGAAGCAACAGTAACCGGTTTGTATTGCATCGCAACTTGTGATGGCTATTGTCGTTTACGTGGTAGTCGTTGTAGACATTTTATAAGAGACTAAATTGAACAATAAATTAAGCAAGCCATGCGAAATGTATTTTGCTGTCGTTTATTTTGTTGACTGTTTATTTTTTGCTTTAAAAAAGTTAACAGCGTCAGTGCAACAGTTCTGCATAAAGTTGCCAACTTGCCAAATAGGACTAAATAAATTAAGAATTTCAACACGTTATGGACACATTATTGTTTGTTGTATGGCGCACATAAAACAGCTGCTGCAACTCAAGACCAACCTGTCACTACTGCAGAAGCCGCAACAGCAGGTCAGAATATTATGATGTTATACGTAGGCTTATCTTTTATAGTAATTTTGAGTTTTTACGCAAGATAGGGCGTCTTAACTATTACAAAGGCTTTTGTCTGTCTGTTTGTCTGTCCGTCCGAAATTAATTCGCAGTTCTATCAAAACGGTGCAAAACAAAACAGTTTGAATTATCACTAAAACTCTTGTTTTTTTGTGATAAAAATACGTGCCGCTAGGTGAAAAAATTTGTTTCGAACGAGGGCGTCAAAAAGGTGTACCAACAAAAAATCGTTTTTATTGCTATTGGCTCGTCTAGTTTACAATACGTTGCAGATAGACACAGACTTCGGTTTGCGGCACCGATGCTGTCGCGCGTTAAGTGAGCAATGCGCAAATTATTTGTTGTTTTTGTTATCGTAGTAGTCGTTGTAGACATAGTTATAAGTTAGACAAAAATACAAACACGTATTAAAGAACACTAAATAAGTAGAATTTTGACACGTTATTAACATATTTTGTCCGTTTTGTTTGTTTGCTGTTTGGCAATTATAAAACAGTTGCTGCAACTCAAGAAACACAAAGTCCTGCGACGACAGAAGACGTAACAGCCGGTCAGTAATAAAGTGTTCGTAGATATTTCGGTTATTTTGAGTATTTTTCTTATCGTAGTATAATTGTTAAATGTAGGCTACAAACTTAGTAGTTTAATTTTGTATATAGATTACTTACCTACTTTGCCAGTGTCTCTAAAGCTACGGCACTATGGCGCTCTACAACTGTTTTTTACGTATAATTTATTATAATTTATGCAGATTTATATGAAATTTTTAGCAATTTTTTTAGCAGGAATTAAGTAAAATAGTTAAAAAACCAATGTAATGTAAGAACACTAATATAATATTATAATATTAATTTTCGTTATTTTGTTTTATTATTTCAACAGTGTTTGGTCTGGTTCTTATGGTTTTGTGTGTTCCGTGTAGGCCTATATGAACTCACGTTGTTTCAATCAAATAAGTAATTGGTTGAGTGATTAACTTGAAAAACAATTTTGACGCATTCTGTTAAGGTAGTTTGT
>Ga0209367_1012795_pt1 | contig 10905 bp, 8 predicted proteins | sample WorMetLIZISLAND2_FD_187412 | JGI IMG/M metagenome (GOLD analysis project Ga0209367, IMG submission 187412) | Marine gutless worms symbiont microbial communities from Max Planck institute for Marine Microbiology, Germany - Olavius geniculatus... ... | reverse complement strand
ATACAAGGAAAGGTGAGAAACGGAGGCAGATGAAGATGATAACGTGTCCTGATGATGTGACAATGACGTTATGATGAGAAAGGTGATGAGACAGGCGAGCAGATGCATGATGAATGATGATATGATGCAATCAACGAATGGAAAAGACGTCTCCGGGCCTGTGTTCGAGTAAAGGGACAGCACTATGAACATCTGCTGTAAGTTGTAACTTCTGGCTATGATGTTGCTAATCAACAGTTCGTTCAACTTCAAACGTTGGCGTTATAACATTTAATGATTTCGTAACTGACGTTGTTGGTTCGTTGGAATACTGCAGTGCAGTTGCCTCTACTGTTGGTGCCACAGGAAAACCTCAGCTGGTACTCTGTTCTTGAAATTTCTCGCAAATAACACACGCTATGAAGTGCTGATTCTCTAAAGATTATTTTTGTCAAAATTTATTGCTATTGAACCAGGATTGTTGGAGTTATTGCAAAAGGTAGCAGGGGTCCGGTTTTTTCTGAGACACACTGTAGTACGATTTTGTGCTTAATATTAAAATTACGGTTTTCGCTTACAAATATAAAGGTTAGGGTTAGGGTTTAGGGTTAGAGTTAGTGTTAAGGTTAGCATTTTTGAAATACTGATATGACAATAATGCACACCATAAATTAGTGTACAATATAGGTAGTAAGTTCGATGGCGGCGCATGTGCCTACAAAAATTGCCAATGGCTGCTCGTGACGGTCTACTTAGACCTGAGAAGCTAGTTAGTCGGCTGGCGATCCGTGAAGCTATGACGCTACGGCCGAGGTCCTCGTCAGTTGCGGACCTCGCGGTTGTCGCCATAGCGAAAGCCACGTGTCCGCCATGTGTCCCAGCGGTTTTCGCTATGGCGGCCCTTTGCTATAGCGGACCCAAACCGGATTGAAGCCCCTGAATAAACCTGTGTCTCCAGCAATGCCTGCAGGCGTTCAATCTTCGTCTGCATATCCTTGAGTTCAGCATCCTTGCCAGCAAGCTTGTCGTCAGAAGCCTGTTTGCAGTTGTCCAGCTGTAGCTGATAGCTGGCCTGCAGCTGGTGAAGCTTGGCTTCCAGCTTCTTGGCGCTGGTCTGCGCTGCGTCGGCCTTGACAATCACAACAATGACAATAAAAATGACAATGGGTTTATTTCACACACTTGTGGCTGGGCAGCCGAATAGCTAAATAACAGTGCAAACATTGCAAAACAACAGTAATAACACAGTCCATATATGCAGAAATGTAACACAGTTCGTAATAAAAAAAATACAAAGATACAACTGGGGTATGGCTAGAGTTATGTAAGTGATTGGTATTTACTGAAGGCAAAGTTTACAAATGATTGACGCCTTTTTCGCGAGGTTTGGTGAGGGAGAGGTGTGCTGGAACGTAGGCTCCTGGAAGTTACAGAAATGTTGCAAGGAAGTGAGAGAAGGTGATGGAGACAAGAAGCCAAATTGCACGTATTTGGAAGAAATATCAGAAAAGCTCATCTCGCCTGTCTTATAATGAGTTTAGGTGAAAGACAAATAAAAGATTAGGATATGCCATGCCTTGCGCTGGACGTCTTCGAGCTCGCTGTTCTTGCAAGCCAGCGCAGATTCCAGCTCCCATTTGGAGTTGTCAATTGCCGAGTTCATCTGTGTCGTCTGTGTCATCAGCTTCAGCTCAGCGGCCTCCTTCTCACGCTTAGAACTGTCCAACTGGTTCTGAAGATCACCATTCTGCAGCCATCATAATTTAACTCTTTTGAGGCTGATGTCAACTAAAGTCAACATTGGAAGGTAGAAGGCTGACAGTACAGCTGACGTGTCGAACGTCACAATGAAACGTAACAACATTAACCTGGAAAATCTCCACCCCTGAGGCCTAATGACCTATGAAAAAAATTATTCAGCCTCAAAGGAGTTAACGAAATACATTCATCATCATCATCATCATCATCATCATCGTGATTGTTGCTTGTCAAAATGCAAGAATATGTACAATAACGTAAACAAACTTCTAAAAAGTTTTAAAAGTACATAATGTGTGAAATATGTGTTGTACACTGTGTCTCAAGACATGTCAATTTAATACCTTAATGTGTAATTTAAACTAACTTTTGTGATCCTGAAATCCTGGGATTAAAACGCCGCCAATCCCGAGATTTGGGATTGGTAAAAATGATTGGCGAAAACGGTCGGGATAACAGCATTCAAAAACCCAAGATTGCAAGCCTTAATACGTTTGAATCATCGATCAGCAAACATAATGGCTCAGCTGAACAGACCTGTTTACGCAGCTGTTCATTTTCATCTTCGAGCTTCTTTCGGCTCTCTTCAGCCTCGGCCTTGTTGCGCTCGAGCATGTCATCGCAGCCCTGGCGGTACTTCTCCAGCGAGTTCATCATGCTGCTGCTCATGGACTTGATCTGGTTCTCGGCCGACTCCTTGCCCTGCCTTAGCTGCTGCAAGTTCTCCTTCAGCAGCTCTATCTGCAACACAACACAATCACTTTCTGCACACGATCCATCACAAAATATTTCTCTGGACACTTAAGTCCTTCCCCAGCCAAAAAACCCATAAGGCAGCACTGATGCAACTGACCTCCATATCCTTAGCTCAGTTAGACATCAATTTACACTGCAAGAAGCCTGCAAAGACAGCAAGACCATGGATACGGGACTAATGCATCGTGCAGCGTGCCTGTTTATGTCCCAGCTTTTGCTGGTAGTTCATTGCGCCTACCCACAGAAAGATGGCCAGGTTGAGTTGACCTGAGTGGCCAGTTACATACCGGGATGGTTTACCCATCTGCTGAAGGTTACCCATTCAAGTACTAACGGGGCCCAGCATTGATTAACTTTGCTGATGCTACCAGTATGTTACGATACTTCTTTGGACAGTTTTGCTTAACTGGCTCTACAATTATTTACTGCACGTTGAATTAAGACTGGATCTCCAAAATAGGACATGTCGGGTTTGCAGCAGCAGCAGCACAGCAGACATATACGAGAAAAATGCCCTTCACCTTGCCACAGCCACCACAGCATCAGAACACTGGAGAATTACTTTCCAAAAATTGTAAAGCAAAAACGAAAACATCAACTAACAAACAACATAGTCAATAAGCTACATGCCAAGTTCAAGTGTTTTGAGCAGAAACTCAATTCTACTATTTCACTGCAGTCAAAAAATTAAAAAAAGAGTAACCTCTTCCTTGTTCTGTTCGAGCTGGAACGTGTATTTATCCTCGGCCTGGCGACGATCTGTCTGTTCTGTCTTCACTGCAGCCACACGCAGGCAATCAGCACACTACGTTAAAGCGCATACAGAGCAACATAATAAACTGAGCTGAACTCCGCTGAACTAAACTGACATGGTTCAGTTTTTGACGAACTGCCCAATGGCAAGCAGTAAATGCATTACAGTAGGCACTGGCTAGCAGCATTACTGGCATACGTGACTAGTCATAATAAACTTCAAAGCACTGCAAAAGCTAGACTATCATGAGCCAATGTTTTATCTGATGCCATGTCAAGACAGCAACACATCTGCCACAGATCTCTTACAACTTACCAATGATGTGTCCTCAAGGCACCTCAAGGACAAAGAGCAGTGTCCTTGTCCTTAGCCTTGGGTCCCAAGTCCTTGGCCTTGGTCTTAGCCTTGACATAAAGTCCTCAGCCATAATACCGAGACTAGTAATAAATTTTGTTTATTATTTTCACCAACAGTTTGAACACAAAAGGGAAAACATTAGCTTTTGATATTTTACTGAAACCCGTGATGCTAGTAATTGTCGCTGTGGTAGCGGCTTTCGGATGTCCTTGGTTTTGGCCTCGAGTTTTTTTGGCTTTGGCCTTGGTCCCAAGTCTTTGGCCTTGATTTCAAGCAATTGTTTTTGGTCCCAAGTTCTTGTCCTTGTATTGGCCTCGCTTTTTTTGTAAGTTCTTGGCCTTAGCCTTGAACACAAAGTCCTTGATAACATCAGTGCAACTTACGACAGACACCGTTGCAGACGTATTGCTGGCTTCTCAATTATAATTGCAAACGCACAACAAGATAAAAATTTCTTATTATTCTTACAATTCTCAGTCAACAATGTAATTTGCTCAGACGAGGAAATTTCTAGACTTTTCAGATCATCACTCAAATCCTAAAACCAAACAAACGACACAAAATGGCAACAACTATCATTTCAAATACATATGTATATTTAGTCACAAATGAAACTGTAAGCCTGCTGTTTACCTAAAAACAGTCATATATAAGACACATCATTAAGCAAAACAGCAAGGCTCATGTTTACCTTAATGACATACCAACAGCATGTAAATTTACATAAAACCAAATATATAAAAACTACAAGTCCAAATACAAGCGAGTTAAACAGCATTACCAACATTTATGGGCAAAGGCATAAAAAAGGTAGAGGCAGTGTTTGAATTGTGAAAAATTAGCAGGGGGGGGTCCAACTTTTTTAATGGTCGGAGCACGAACAAAATTGTAACGTAAATCAGATGCATATAGTTTATATCTTACTCCCCAGTACATAATTTGACAGTGTGTTAGGGGGGTTGAGAAAACACTTGGGTTCAGCCCCACTCTTCTCCCCCCCAGCAATTCAAACACTGGGTAGAGGTAATGGTAATGTATAGCTCTTAACCGGAAACCCATCACAAAGCTACTGAATGTCACCAGCCATATGCGATCACACAGTGCTAGCTGCCACCCGACACAGATGAACGCATTAACTCTAGCCAAACAGGCCAGTACTCGATTTACCTACCCCTGAGGGATAGAAGGCTGAGTTGACCTTGGTGTTGGTTATATACCTAGATGGTTTACTTGTCTATTGACGGTCACTCATCCAAGTATTAACCATTTGATGGCAACTCGACCAAGAGTCAAACTAATGACCTGTCGACCTCAAGTCCGACACCTTCCCACCGTTACAATAAAGCCGACATCATATGTGAAAGACTTTCACAGATGCTTACGCGCAGACTCTGCCTGGCTTCATCAAGCTCATTTCTGCTAGTAGTCAGGTCCACCTGCAACGAGTTGTTGTCATAGGTGAGCTTGTCCAACTGACGCCTGAGACTGTCCTCTTTCTTCTGTGCCTCATTCAGCTGCTCCTTCAGCGTGTCAATCTGAAAGTCACACTTGCCCACGTCCTGCAGCAATCTCTGGATCTGCACAGCAAACATATCAATTCAGTGTTTACACTCACAGTCGGTAATCACCCGACAGAATCGAATTTCCCATTTACATATTATACCTGAAGTTCACTTGACTATATACAGCCATGGGTTGATACCTCCCCCAAATCTAGAACTGAAATGGGCTCAAGTTCCCCCCACCTTTCCCTCTTTCCTCTTCCTTTCCACATCATTTTCCCACTTCCCTTCCTATTCTTTATCTCCCCTTTTCTTTACTATCTTGCCCTTTGCCTCCCCTCCCCCTTTCTCCTCTCTTTCACATTCCATTTTCCTTCCTACCCTTTCTGGGGATCCACCCCTAAGTCCAACTAGAGGGCTAGAAGAGCGTTGTAAGCTCCTCTAACAGGTCCGGGCAGAGCCCTGCCACCAAACGGTTTGTGGTGCATTTTAAGCTAAATCAGCGCTTCCAGTGATAGCAATTTTGCATACACCCTTCAGAAATCTCCCCCATGTTTTTGACTGGGTGCAAGCTGCACCCACCAAGTATAGGAATAGAAGCCGCTGTAGACATCAAATCTGTGATCGATCAAAAGCTGCATCAAACAGTCATCAGGGGCAGGCTTCCTAATTATAAGCATGGCCTTTCCCTTTAGCTCCAACCAGAGTTCCACAGACCACAAGGAAAATGCACATAGCTTGAACTCGATCCTTGATATATACACTGAGTTCAGATGTACAATAACTGACACCACATTTTTAAAGACATTAACTTGTGCCACATACAACAACACAAAACGATAGTGTACACTAAACCTGATAGCTACGGCATAATGTTAGCTCACGAAATGCAAGCTGTATAAGCGACCCTTAAATTCAGGGAGCGCGTCTGTGGTTGTCTGAATGCGTCTGCTGTCCATCCATCTGTCAACGAAATGGACAAACCACTGACAGCAGAGCTTGCACAGCAGTCACCCAACCTTGCAGCTTGCAAGCTGGCTTGCCCACTTGCTTGTTAATCAACAAATTGATGAAAAAATTGAAATAATGAGCACACAAAAAACTGAAGATAAGTTGTAAGGTCTGGGAGAGTTTTACACTACAGTACATCTTACATTTGCCTGGGCTTCAGCTAGATGCTGCTGCAGCTCTTCCTGGACTTGAGTCTTCTCGGCCTGCTCTTTCTCCACTAACAATAACACAACAATTGGATTGGTGGAGTGGCATAAATTGACTGCCTGTGGGCAGGTAAACCATCTTGGTATGTAAGGTTGCTTAGGTCAACTCAGCATTCCATCCCTCAAGGGGAGGTAAATCGAATACCGGCCTATCTGGCAGGGGTTAAAGTGGGGCACGTTCACCTGTGTTGGGCGAGTGGCAGGTAACAGAGTGTGATCCCATATGGCAGGTGACGCTCCATAGCTCTGACATGCGTTTCCTATAAAAAGCTATACACCACCTTTAACCTTTTAACCTTTAACAGTAGTCAGCTCACAGGACAAGTCTGCTGAAACGAGATGCACACATCTACCGCCAGTTAACTATGTCTCGAGACAACATTAAGTTAAATAATGGAAAGTGAAACTACAACTGTGATTTAAGCTATATTACTTACCATTAGTATCGGTACAGTACTCATAGCAATAAGACTAGATTTTAATCAGGATTAGACTGTCCATAGAGATAATTCCCTAAAATTGCTTCAGCATTAGTTAATAATATAACAATAATACAATTTTTGTAGCACCATAACGTCCTAAAATACAGAGTCGCTGCCATCACTCTACAGGTATGCAGTTCTGAACAGAGCAGTTTTCAGTTTCTTCCTAAAAGTGTCTGCAGAACCATACAGTCGAACATTGTGCGGCAGAGCGTTCCAGACAGTGGGTGCTGCTACAGAGAATGCACGAGTCGCCAGTACTGTTTGTGACCACGACACACTCAGCAAAGCTGTACCAGCCGACTGCAGCGGTCGTACTGGTGCCTGAAGTAGAAGCAGATCGGCCAGGTACCATGGAGTCGCTGATCACTGTGTCTTGTATGTCAGCAGCGCTATCTTGTACAAGCTCTTCTCCCTGATGGGCAGCCAATGGAGAGACCACAGGAGAAGTCTTGCATCAGTAAACCAACTTTGCTGACAAATTACTCTAGCCAGATAGTTTCGAGTCCCCGAGTTTGTCAAGTGACAACTCTGCGGCGCCCTAGAAGACTGCATTACAATAGTTAAAGAAGACGACTCTTCCTGACAACCAGTCAAAAAACTTGCATATGTACATTTACACAGCATATAAAGAACAGTATCCATCATCCATTATACAGTGTGCAAAATGTTACTAAAGAGCAGCAGCATCTCACTTTTTGCCGTCAGCTTCTTTATCTCATCGTGCAATGAGACGTTTGACGCATCCACCTTGCGATGCTTAGCCGTCAATTTCTGAGCAAAGCATTAACACAAGATCTCCTTAAATAAAACTTATATAATCGAACATTCACACAAGCAAATGCATACTATGTTCAGAAGTAAATGAACAAAGAAAAACGGCTTCTTAAAATTATTACTGTATAAATTTTATGTGTACATTTACAAGATATAAATGCACAACTCATCTGTGAATCCAGAAATATGGAATAGGGGGTGGAACATAGGGAGTGGGGTATGGGGAGGAGGCTCTGCCCCCCTCCAGAAAATTTTTGAAAATTTTAGACAAAAATAATGCATTTTTGGGCAAAAGTTTTACTTGTTTCAAGATGCATCAGGTCAACGGAGGGAGGCGGCCGCCCCCTCCCTGGCCCCCTTGAATTTGCCACTGGCACAACTGCATCAAAGTGAAATTAGTAACTCATTTATTCATTCATTCAAAGTTTAACACAGAAACAGACAAAATGTTCTTACACTAGTGAATGGACCAACCACTGGCAACCAACAGTCAATGACGAGATGGATAATACAAATTGTCAGTATAAAACATTCTCACAACAAACCAACAGCTTTAGAAAACTAATATTCAAAAAAAATTGATATATTAATATAACCACAAAAATTTTTGGCCTGACTAGTCCATTTTCCACAGAACTTTACTTCAAGTTAGGCCACGTCCATCCCCTAAATGAACTGATTAAAACAGCTGTGGGTTTTACAGGTTGAATGAATAGCCAAACCGTCAGCATCAAAGGTGAAGCACTAACAGTGGTGGATCTGGGATCTAAGGGAGGGGTAAACACGTGCCCCCCTTGCACACCTATGAGTGAGTGAACACTATGCTCTGGGATACCAGGAAAATGATCAACATTGTTGCCAACAGATATTATATTAGGCTAAAATGCCCCAAGTTCGATTTTGGCTGGGGCAGCTCACAGCACTCCTGCAGACCCCCTAGCTGTATTTAAGGAGTCCTATTCTAAGAGAAGGAAAAAAAGGAAAAGAAGGGGGAAGGAAAAAAGGAAGAATCAAAGGGAAAAAAGAGGACAGCAGAGAGGGGAGGGAGTGAAAAAATATTCCGCCCCCACAATTGGCTGAAGCCTAGATCCGCAACTGAGTACTAATGGAACAATAAGACCAGTAATAAGACAAAGACCAATACCTCGAGTTCTTTCTTGTGTCGAGCGGCCTCTGCACGACTGATCTTGAGATCACTCTCAACAACGTTTTTGTCAGCCGTGAGTATGCCAAGCTGCTCACTCAAGTCCTGCCTCGCATTTTCACATTTCTCTAGCTCTTCCTTTAGGCGACCCATCTCTACTGCTTTCTCATCACGATCTCTGGTCAGCGATTCCACCTCCACGTGAAAAAATACACAATTATTTTATATAGCACACATGCAGTAGTGAATCTGGAATTGTGGAATGTAGGGGAGTGGAAGGGTAGGGGCAGGGCAATTTTACGCAGAAATAATGCATTTCTGTGCATAGTTTTCACTTGGTTATATGATGCATCCAGTCAACATGAGGGGGCCATTTGCTCCCTGCTGGAATTTGCCATTGCACATTATATGAGAGTGTGTGTGACAAAATCTGGCACTTGCACTGCTGCCGACAAAGTGAAAGCTTCCTGAATATTCACCATCGTCTGTTTTTATCAGGTAATTTCATTCCATTTATTTCAGATTTGCTTACGACACTCTATGCACTGAAATGTCAAATAACTGAATGCCTTAAGAAACCGCAGACAAATTTGAAGGATACAAGTTTTTAGCAAACAGTCAAATACCATTGCAGAACATAGTCAGCAACAACTCTTTGACTTCGTTAGTGTGACAAATATGCACTCAGTTTTGTTTAACCTGTCCATTTCCAGAGTTAATTCAGGTCAGATGAATTCCGCAAAACAAACTGTTGGGAACTGCAGTAGCAGTAGGCTACTTTTTAAAGGCCTTTTTTGCCACTGAATGATGAACTACACTATACTGTAACAGAAAAACTTAAATGTAATATGATCCTTTCTTTGAAAAATAAATAACAAAGAAGTTAATGAACAAATCATGTACACAATGCAATGCAATTGTTAAGAATCAATGAATCAAAATGCACACAGCCTATATGGTGCCATGATGTTGTAAACGAATCAAAGATGAATAACAGTAGAAACAAGGCTTTCTCTTCTTCAGAATGCTGGCCAACTTCAGTATGCTGAAAGCTACGGCATGGTATGGTAGGTATGTGATGGTAGACTGGTGCAGACGAAAGATAAAAACAAGTGCTTCTGCATGTTAAAAAAGATATAATAACTTCAGGCTACTCAGGGATGCAGGGTTCCTACAGGTTTTCTGTAGCAAAATTCCCTGACTTTTCCAGTCATGGAATGACAATTTCCCTGACATTATTGAAACAATCGCCCTATTGCACAAATGACACAAATGGTATTAAGTAATGAAACGGTATTAATAGAGCAATATGCAAACGACAGAGGCCCTGGTTGGGGGTCAGGAAGGCAAAGCCCCCCTGAAGCTAAAACACATCTAGCTTTTGGACGTTCAATGAAAGCTGCAAATTTGCCTGCTTTCTTACTCCTCGCGCGCTACGTTCCTAATGTAGCGAAGAGCAGTATATAAGATCAGTGTAATATTGAGGACCGACCGACAACCGACCAACGACCGACCTCTGTTCCTGGAAGAGCCTTTCTGGAAGAACTTCAAATGGCCATATCTCCATAATGGTGCTAGATAGACGCATGGCCACTATGGACCACCCATAGAAAGTCGATCCCCGGGAGTCGAATGGTCACGTGACCAATGACGTCATTTGCAATGTGAAAAGAAAGAAACTAGAAAGCAGTTAAAAGAATACAGGAGAAAATAATGCGCGCGAGGAGTACATTAGATTGGTCACAATCTAAAATATTTCTTGTTAATATTTGGAGATGCAAAAATCACAGTTATCTGCAGACTGCATGATCCAAGATCATTTTCAACGTTCAATAACTTTTCAAAAATAATATTTTTCCATGACATTTCCCTAACAACACAAATTCCCTGACATTTTCCCGTTTTCCCTGACCTGTAGGAACCCTGCTGTTCAGTTCACATTTACTGTAGAATGGGCAATGTCAAACAGGTTGGCTTTTCACATTACATGGTATTAAAGGCTTTCACTGAGAGTGAAAATTAACAACTAGTAAATTGTTGCATGCTGCATCATCATCATCATCATCATCGACAACCGTGGGCTCAATGCCCGTTGGTGTCTGACGCCATTCTTACTATCGCTGCCCACCGCTGCCTATCTAGGGCAGCGTGGCTTAACTCCTGCAGGGTTGTCCCACAC
>Ga0209367_1012793_pt1 | contig 10907 bp, 11 predicted proteins | sample WorMetLIZISLAND2_FD_187412 | JGI IMG/M metagenome (GOLD analysis project Ga0209367, IMG submission 187412) | Marine gutless worms symbiont microbial communities from Max Planck institute for Marine Microbiology, Germany - Olavius geniculatus... ... | reverse complement strand
ATGCAGGGCAGCTATTCAGCAACTTACAGCACCGGTTGTGACAAACCAGTTTGTACTCGCGCCACTCTATGACGTCAGCATTACATCACAACTAGCAAAGAATATTTAACTAACAGCTATATTTTGTCCATATATTTTGAATTAGCATTTCTTCAGCTACATCAGGTAAAAATTTTGTGTAAATTGATCATCATTTGAGTGAATTATGAAAGAAATAAAAAGGGTGCCCGTTTTTTTTAAACACAGTGTATGTACCAACTCTCACACATGCCTGCCCTATGACCACCTTCTTGTTAGTCCGCCCGGAAGTGACAGCTTTCGGAGCGAACTTATGTTTTAGCGCAGATGTTTTCTTAAAATTCCAATGGGAGATATCCGAGATGCGTTGACCAATCATTATTATTCAGTATTTATTTAGTATATTTGAACTAAGTATGTAAGTTATCATCAAAATGACTTATTAATTTGTTTCTGTGGTTCCAAACGTGCTTCTCGAAGCTATTGATGGGATTATCATTGCACGTTTTTTAAATAAAAAAAAACAAAAAAACGTTGAAAACGTAGAAAAAACATGGCAAGAATAAACAAGTAATTTGAGCAAAGCTCACGTGATGCTCGATAGCAGCGTTCCTGCCATGTGGGCAATCATGTACAGCATGCAATAAAATAATAATATGTTTTGAAAGAGTACTCAAATTTGAGACCTCCTACGAAAGACTTTTTGAATTTAAAAGGTCGAAATTTAGACTGCTGAAAATGGACGTTCTATGCTAAAATTTCTTAGGTCTATGCAGGTTGTCCAGGTATATCTTCAGCCATTTTGGCACAATTCACTCTTGAAATATGCGCCACAGCCAAGAATTGCAAAAAAAACACTAAAACATGAGCTAATATAGAGGTAAAATAAGTTCCTCTTTATAAGAGGGCACCCCTATTTGATGCCTGCCTGCGCAGGCTTTCTTAAACCTAGAGAGCCGAGACTTAAATTGCTAAAATCTGCATTTGATGCAAAAACTTCATATGCAGGTTGTCTTGGTCTATCTCCAATTCACTCTTAAAATGTGCATTACAGCCAAAAATTGCAAAAAAATCACTAAAAACCTCTTTTTGGGGAATTCGAGGTCACTGATGTTAATAAATCTAAAAGGCCCGTCGCCAGTGCTTGTTATGATGAGCAGCATGTATGCACCTATCAGCAACAGTTTTCACTTTACATGAGCCAATAGCAGTAAAATAACCACTTTTTAGAAAGGGTACCCTTCTTCGATGCCCACATGCGCTTGTCTCCTTGAACTTAGGTCCGGTTTATCCATCGCCAATCAAATCAAATTTGATTCTGATTTACTGATCTTCGATATACCTGACGTTCAGAATTGATCGTCGATCAACTATGTTTCGTTTTCCTATGTATTTTCAATCCCCAATTACCTGATCAGCGATTAGATGATCCGTCGTAAACTGAGCCTATTTTATGCCAATCTCATTGGCTGACAATAATACATGCCTCAGAATAATACATTCTATGAAGTACAGAAGCCAGATGGCCATCTACCAGTGCAATCAATGTACTTTATGATAATGAATTAAACAGTGAGACTCACAAAAATCAAATTGCCACCAGATTTGTTTGCATTGTTATCTATTCGAAGCCTGCGCTGTTTCTCGCAATACTGATTCCATGTGTCCTCGTTGAAGCCATAATTGAAATAGTCAGTTATATCAGCACCTTTAATAAGACAACACAGCACCTTCAGAAGAACGACAAAATATTAAAAAATATTACAATATTAAACAAGAAAACCCCAGCTAATGCAAAGAGGAATGCGCAACAAAGGTGCATGTTTGAAAGCCCAGTAAAACCCATCCTAGCAATGATGTTTCTTTTACAGTCGCCAGAGGGTGACAGACAACCAGCAGCTAATTATCTATAGTGTTTTACTTGTACCCACCAGAGGACGTGACCTGTCTCACTCTGCCAATGCTGTATCGACTGGAAATCGCAAATTTTCCCTACCCCCCTCTCATTTAGCACCCTCGTTCGACGTGACCCTTTCAAATTTATGGAAAAGCTTCACGGTTCCTGAAACTAGAGTCTTCCAGGCATCCGATGGTGAGGACGTGGTGATCCTAGCTTGCACCATTTTTGACTGATCCACCCGTGTGACAAACAGACAGACGGTCAGACAGAATTGCACTGGCTAAGATGCGCTACAGCAGTAGCTGCTGTTGCATGTAAAAACCATGTTGAACATAAAAGATCAAGAAGGTCAACAATAAAAAAACTAGTATATAGATCGGTGTTGTGTCTTTTTGTCTTTGTTTGTGTAATTATTTGTAAACAAGGTGATATAAATATATAGAAAAAAACATGGAACACACCTGGCTTACGCCACGGTTTTTCCTCGACCTTGAGACCATCAAGGTCAAACTCATAGACAGGTACTCCATTGATGTTGCCAACAGATTCCATGTCAATACCTTTGCCACCAGCTTTTGTGCCTGATCCTGCAGCAGCTAAGATCGGACACACATCTCCACGTTAGAATCAACTTGTCATCAAGTTAGTTATTATAAACCAGATGTCAACACAACAATATTTTTTCAAGTTGCTATCACTGCGGGTTGGTTTTATTTTTCGTTAAATAATTGCTTGAAAATTGCTTGACTGCCACATCAATGCAGTTTCAGTCTGTTTGTTGCACGTTTCTGTACCTATCTAGACACAATAACTCAGTGATTGCAAAGGTCTTCAAACATACTGCCTCAGTGCTCCTTTAACAAGCCGACTGACAAGCACAATTAAACTCTAAACATATCCATATTAACGAAAGTAGATCCTGGAAAAAATAGCAGTCGAATGCTTTTGTCACACCACATAATAAAAAAAAATCCTATGCAGAATAAACTGTCAAAATATTATGTAATTAGCAGACAATACTATATAAATATCAACTTAGCAAAAATAAAAGCTAGAATTTATTTGGTGGAAACATCAAATTCTATGTACCTTGATTTGATCGCTGATACGGTGGCTTGTACTTATTGGCTCCACTACAAACAATTATGTATACTGTACACGGTCACTGTCAAATACAGTGGTAGACTGAACTCATGACAACATCTGCATTAATAACTACCGCCAACAAAACCTGTAGCCAATCATATATCAGTGGTTTCAATGGCTGAAGGATACAGATATGACTAAGTCAAAATATTCAACATTTCAAGCACACTTTACTACTAATATCATTACTCATCCTACTACTTTCATCCATTGTCATCCAGTGCATAGTGTGTTCCCGATATCCCTTCCCAAAATAACTCAGCGTATCATCCAGGAAGTAAACTTGACAATTATGACCAAGAAAACCAGCATGAACATGAATTTTACATTGAAAGGTAAAGATAAAAACGTCTGATATTTGTTACAGGGCTTATTACATGAGAGAGACTCATGGCCAGAATAGCTTCACAATCTCAGAAGTGGCAGCTGATTGTCATGAGTTAATAATACCACAGCGCACTATGCGGCCATCCATTGCCCACGTAAGCAAACACTTGGACCCGCGGTTTGTAGCCAGCAGACATACCACAGCCCCAGTCAGCCACATTAGGCCTTTATCTTGGAATGACCTATACATAGGGACCAACCGAATTCACGGGAAAAAATGCATGATTTCACGGCAGAATTTTTAAAACGTGTCAAATTTTACGGAAAATTCACGGAAAGAGTTTCGGAAATTCATGGACCACACAGACGTTATTTCGAGGTGCTGCTAATGCAAACGAAGAAATTTTAGAACAACAAATATTTACTACCCTAAGTCAAGACTCAAGACAGTCAATGTCAACTACTTAGTGCTGAAGTGCGACACGTAGCAAACAGCAACATCCGTACAAAAACTGCTGATAAAACTCTGGAATTGTCATAAATTAAACTAAATACGCTAAAATTCACGAAAAATCACGGATTTGACGGAAATCAGCATTTTTCAGGGAAGAAAATCAATTTCACGGAAAATGTCACAGCCGTGAAATCGTGAATTAAGTTGGTCCCTACCTATACAGTGTCGGATGATACATTAAACCCTACTCACTCACTTACTTCACCCCGTACGTTTACCAATCAACAGAAGCATAGAACTATGCATAGGACTTGTGGTTTGCAGCCAGCAAACACACAACCACCCCAATCAGCCACACTAAGCACACTAAGTATATTTATCAATCAACATAATGTACGACTGTAGCAACATAAAAACTGACTCATAAGTAGTCTTGATGTCACCGATAGTAACTTGAATGTCGTCGTCATCCTCTGAGTCTTCATCGGCGGCCTCGCTCTCATTTTCATCTGGTCTGCTCTCCTCATCAGCAGCAGCCTCTTGGCCAGCTGCAGCCACTACATCTGTGTGACTGACTGGCATGCCATCAGCAAAATACAGCACCTGAAACAAAACACATCGGTTGTGTTCTTTTTTCAAAAGAAATTTTATCAATCGGAAACTAGACAGATTTGTTAGATGCAATCAGTGCGGTCAGATAATAAAGAACGTGCTGCAGTGTCACGCTTAGTTTTGCCAAGTTCTGATCTAAAAATAGATCTGTGGTGTCGCCATATCATTGACATCACACACGTCATAGGCACGGGTCGTGGGTGAGGCGGGTGTGGCTTATAAAAATCTCTGCACAAATTTTAGGCCTCATTTTTTGTGAGGCCCCACCCAAATTTTTAAACCTGTATTATAAAATTCAGCATACATCCGATCACGGTGCAAAATTTCTCAGCAATCGCCTGATGGAGCTTGAAGATACTGTGGTGAAATAAAAAAAGTAAAAACATCTGTGGTAAAAGATAAGCCCACTGGGAACCACCATTCTGGGTGGTCTGAAATGACAATGTACTCCAATGTACATTCTCTTCTTCATTCTCTCTTCTATTACTAAAATAATCATGAGGCAGCTATTAAACATCTCCAGTTACCTCTGTCACAAACAATAGTACTCACTTCTTCAAAGTGTATTTCACTAATGTCCATGTCCTTGTTTATGTTATCTATGTAATACTTCGGTTGTCTAAGTCTTCCTCGGTTGTCAAAATACTCCCAAGATATGTAAACAGCACTTAGCAAACTTCTACTCAGGTCAAAAATTACTCTACTTGTATCAAGAATTACCTCAGGATGAGACTCGGACTGCTGCCTTGGTTCAAATACAGCCGCATTAGCCGAGAGCTTACTCTGTGCACTAACTGATGCTATGCTGCACAAGCAAAGCAGACAAAATATCCACTGCACATACAGTCGTCCATTTATGCTTTTAGACAACAGTCATAATACTAGGTATATCAATTTCATTTCACCAAGCAATTGGTAGCAAAAAAATGAACAGAAAGAAGTACTTCACAACAACAACAAACAAGAAATTTGAGCTAATGCTCACGAGACGCGCGAAAGCCTATAGCAGTTCCGGTTCAGTAGTTTAGCTGAAAATTGGGGTGTTCACGCTAAGTTGATATACAAATACCAAATTCTCTATCTGGATCACATACTGGTAACGATAGAACCGCGGCGCCACCTTGTGAATGATACAGATTTGTGTTGCAGGCCGAAATCGGCAAAAAAATCCATAAAACCCCCTATTTTGACGTTCAAGATCATTGAATTGGGCGCCAATCGAGAGCCAGTATATGACTTCCTATTAGTGATTATTAGTAACCTAGGCCCTACCTCGCACCATTACTGAGATACAGCAACTTACTGGCCAAAAATCGCAAATTTTGGCACCCCCTCTCATTCAGCGCCCTCGTTCGGAGTGACCCCCTTTAAATTTATGGAAAAGCTTTATGGTTCCTGAAACTAGAGTCTTCCGGGCAGCCGACAGTGAAGATTTGGTAATTCTAGCTTGCACCGTTTTTGACTGATCCACCCGTGTGACAGACGGATGAACAGACAGACAGACAGACGGACGGACAGACAGAATTGCGATGGCTAAGACGTGCTGAAAACAGTAGCTACTTTCTCGCGCAAAAATACTATTTGAGCAAACTCAGATCCGAATTCTTTGAACAGCAACAGTACTGGTAAAACAATTCACAAACAAATTTATAATACTTACATCTATTTCAAGTAATATATGAACGTGACCAGTAAAATAAGTCATTCACTTTAAAGGCTCCAAAATATACTATTCTAAGCAAAATATATTCTGACCACATTTGCATTACTAAGTTCATAAGATTGACAGGCATAATCATTAATTTGATTTAAAGCCACAACCGCTAAAGTCTATTGCGAGGGATACAATATACACCGTGGGCCAGAAAAAATGTGCCACTTTACTTTTGACCATATCTTCGCCAATTATTGACCAATTTTTAGAATTCTTTCACTGACATACTCTGCAGACAATTTTCTACACTACCTTGTGAGATATAAATGTAAGCAAAAACTAACGATAATAACAAAAATTTCAGACCAACAATGCGATGAATGATCTGTATGACACTAGACTGAGTTAGACCCACACAGTTATGTGTCATTCAGACCAGTCACTGTAGTGTTGGTCTGAAGTGTTTTTTTCAATTACACCAAAATGTTTGTTTGTTATTATCGTAATGTATGCATATTTCATTGATATTTCATAAGGTAGTGTAGACACATTTACCGTCTGGTGGGATATATAATAATCACATTATTGCAAATTGTCTGTAGAGTTTGCCAGTGAAAGAATTTTGAAAATCGGTTAATAATTGGTAAAGATATAGACAAAAGTAAAGTGGCACGTTTTTTTCTGACCCACCATCTAGAATACAGAAATTATTACACTCTAGATGACCCAAAAAACTAGCTAAATATTCTGCTGTACAAATTTTAAACCACTTGGCAAGCAGGCTGCAAGTTACAGCAGTAAACCAGTATGACCTTTCTTACAACTAGAACTGAATACCCGGTACATAAAAACCACATCCACACTCCACAGACTTAGTTTCATCAATCATCCAATGACAATCAATAAACCATTCATTGCAACTGAGTTAATGATGCAGATATTAATAAAGAATCTGTACCAGTCATCTGCATGCAATACAATATCTATCCTGAATACATCTGCAGCCATTACTAGAACTTTGCTGTGGACAATTAAAATATGCAGAAATACATGTAATCTGACAGTTGAAACATACCTTTCTGGTACTACATCTGAATTCAACTGTTGTTCTGCATCTACAATACAACAGAATGAAATGCACTGCACAAGTAAAATTGAGACAAATTATTTCACAAGCTCATAGTGACTTGGTTCAGGAGTAATAAATTTTGCAAATGGCACTGCCCTAAGACTAGGGACTACTTTGCAACAGATGACAAAATACCAATATCCTAAGCCACAGTAAGTACCCTCTGTCTTCAGTTTACATCCCCACCTGGGGCCACACCTGGACCGGTAGACGAATCTCCGGAAATGGCATCTACATTTTGCAATCTTGGCGATGTGTCCACGTGTTGCAACTGACGTACTGAGAGTAAAGAAATCGCTGAACTTAGCTGAAGATAGTCCTTTGTACTTCTTGAAAACTTGCAGCAAATCAGCTCTGTTCCTTCTCTCATCCAATGTCCACAAACCCAACTGCCGTATTCTTTCATCATACGGTAATTTCTTGAGGCCCGGAATCATTCTTGTAAACCGATGTTGGATTCTTTCCAACAAGAACTTGTCTTTTTCATAACACAGCGACCAGGCAGAAACACGATACTCTAGGTGAGGTCAAACAAGTGATATGTACAGCTTCAGTAAGACACTAGCACTTTTAAAGGAGATGGTTCTTGAGATGAGACCAAGTGCTTTACTGGCTTTAGCATATGCTAACTGACACTGTCTAGTCAGCTTCAAATTGTTACAAACAGTCACACCCAGATCCTTCTCCTCTGTCACAACCTCAAGTGCCTGATTCTCCATGACATAGGTGTGCTGAGCATTCCTGGCACCTAGGTGCATGACCACACACTTGATCCTATTGAATGGCATCTGCCACATATAAGACCAGTTTAGCACTCTATGAAGATCACCACAACAGAGGGGTCGGGTAAAGTGCGAGGTGCAAGCGTGCGAGATGGCACGCGATTGGTTGGCTATAAATAGATTCCTCGCAGTTTGCCCACCATTCTGAATGCATAGGAATGAGTCAATGGATTATGGCAGTGATTTTCAACCGGGGTTCCACGGAACCCAAAAGTTCCGCGAGCGTCTACCAAGGGCTCCGCAGCTGGCCAGTAACAAATAACCTAGCGTGCGAAATCACGCAAGACAATGTCGTAGAAATACTCAGCATCGTTTTTTTTGGTTTGAAATTGCGTTTCTACATGTCTTTTTTGGGTAGACTTACTGTGTTGGATCATTTTTGTTGTTAGTGAAATTTTGGCACATTTGCATTATAGGCCTAGGCCTGTATCATAACGTAAGCTTCCTATATGCACGACATTATTCAACTCCAAGGCAGTATCAGAAATAAAAAAAAAACAAGAACGTATTGATTAGGGTTATGGTTACGAAATCGTTTGGCCATTTGCTTAGTTAATTCAATTCTTTAAGAACTCAGCTAAGGAAAATTAAAAAGACACGTAGGCCTGTCTTTTCTTTTCTGCGCATGTTCTGGTCCCCCACGCTGAGTTACATCACCTATCAACGTCAATTAACGATCGTTGCCGCTACAGATTAGATCAAAGCACGCCGCCGCCTGCAGCCATTGCGCGCTGCTGTCCTACACAGTGCGGGCGGCCTCACACGCTGCGTCGCTAATTATCCCGTTCCTAGCACGAATTCCTCGCACGCTCCCTCACACTATACCCTGTTCGCACCTTGCGCCATGCATTTTACCATCACCCCACAACAGACGACCACGGATGGCAATTGGGTAATTATTTAGAATAACTATGCCACCTTAAACAGCTGTGTACATATATGACAGTAATGTGTATCAGTAGTGACTTTCCTTATGCATGTTTTTACTTAACATCTTGGCGAATAGTGTTAGTTACCTTTTGATGACCGATTATAAAATTTAATGTAAACATTAATACTAGTGTAATAGACATTCAGCAGTTTGTTTATTTTTTCGTATTATGTCATGCTTAAGTAATGGGAAGTACCAAAATTTGTGTGAAAATTGGCTATTTATAAGTGTCCTTATTATAAAGATTTTGTTTCTATGTCGGAAGTGCGCCTGGCGGTCGACATTCACCAGTGTCACGTCGGCCCAGAATATGACCATTGCGGCCTGTTTAACGTGCTCAGGCAATCACGTGCGCTTCATTGGCGGTCAGTCATGGCTGTCTAGACGAAGCGCCTTTTGTCTGTTATGGTGTGCGTTATAGCGTCGAATGCGAATATTGGCAACTGTGGAGCATTTAGGTGGATACTGCTGCGTTTGTAACGATGTCATTCTGGCCGACTGCTGATGTGAATGATGTGGTGCACTTTGTCATCTGGCTGCATAAGGTAGGCCTACAATTGTTTCGGTTAAAGTTTGTTATTTTTTTCTTTTAATGTTGCTTCAGAAGTGACCGAAATAGGTAGACCGGGCCACTATAAATCGCTCGTGAACAAAAATTAAGCAAAAACACCCAAATTTTGTTTCAGATATCGACTATAAGACGAAGTAGTATGCAAAACAGTAATTTAGAACGCAATGATCAGAGGACAGGTTAGTAACCCTTGGCCAATTCTACCTATTTCAGTCACTTCTGAAGCAATCTGGGGTGGCAGAACTAATGTAAATTTTTACCAACAATTGACCGCAATGGATCAGAACAGGGCCAAAGGCTATCAACCTGTCCACGGATCATTGCATTCTAAATTACTTTTTTGCACACTAATTCGTCTTAGTAGTCGATATCTAAAACAAAAATTGCTGGTTTTTGCTTAATTTTTGCTCACTAGTGATCTAAAGTGGCCCGGGCTAGGGTTAGGTTTTAGGGTTGGGGTTAGTGTTAGCTATGTTACCTCTTCATGTATTTCACATTTAATCGCTCACATTTCATCGAACACACAAACGTAAACAAGCGTAGAATATTGACACACTAAGATAACTGTATCTCGCGGTGATAAATACGTTACGTTACTTTGTCACATTTATTGTATTTCCGGTTCAAATGTTGTGGTTGACAAATTCTATTACGCTTGCATTAAAACTTGAATGATGCTAAGTTAAAACAATTTAAATCAATGAATGCAACACCGATCCATCAAAAAGGTACGTTTTATACGTTACATCGAACAGAATTTCGCTAAAATTATACATGACGTCGCATTGGCTATCGAAAGGCATAATGCCACACCTACGCTAATTATTTAAGTTTTACTGTAAAAAATCTCTCTCAACAAAGAAAATAACAAAAAACCCGCAAATTTTATTACAGATAATAACTCATAAGACGTAAATCTTTGCAAAAACGCTTTTTGAATCACTAAAATTTGTGGACAGGTTGATAACCTTTCGCCCAGAACGGGGCAACAGCAGACCTCAATTAGGTTCAATTTCTTCATATATGGTCCGTTGCGGTCCGTTATGGTCCGCTGCGGTAATTAGTCATACCGATAGTCGACGTAGTGTTTTGTACTACAAATTTTTATGCTCATACTACGAAGACAGCTTCACGCATGCAGAACGTACCATGGCCACCATACAACCATGCGTCATCATCTTCAGCCGGGGCAGATTTCCCAACATTGCTTTCTAAACCGGCTTCCATCTTTGTTTTTCTCCAATTAAACAAAATAAAAAAATAAGTAAAGAGAACTGCAATTCGTTATAGAGATGGGTAAATATAAAATGTCGATTCGATACGATACTTGGTTTCGATTTCTATATATATATATATATATATATATATATATATACTGTCTTT
>Ga0209367_1012792_pt1 | contig 10907 bp, 4 predicted proteins | sample WorMetLIZISLAND2_FD_187412 | JGI IMG/M metagenome (GOLD analysis project Ga0209367, IMG submission 187412) | Marine gutless worms symbiont microbial communities from Max Planck institute for Marine Microbiology, Germany - Olavius geniculatus... ... | reverse complement strand
CCACGTGACCACGTGACTGTCCTGAGGCCTGGCAATTTTTGAGGGGTCCGTCCAGGAATCGAACCCAGGACCTCTCGCTCTGGTGAAGTTGACCTGAGTCCAACACTCTAACCACTCGACCACCGAGCTCCCAAACGTCGCCTTTTGTTTATCCAGTCTAATCTCAGTCACAAGTCCAGTAACGGTCTGATGTAATAAGCCGCAATGAAAACTGCGTTATTATCAGTGCTCTTTAATAACCAGTTTTACACGGGAAGGCTTTCACCTTTGATATACAAAAAGAAGCTGACAGGCTCAATAGATACCGGCCTAACATGGAGTAGGCCTATGCAGTGCATACAACTCAACCAGAAGGCGCACAGACGAATCTATTTTAACGTTCGAAGACTGACTGACCACGTGGGCATTTCGGTAATTTGCAGATAGTTCGTGCAGCAAGTGAGGTAACCATATAATCCCGTTTACAAACTTGCGAAAAAACGGGTTGACTACTCGACTTGAGTGAAAAATCATGCCCTGGTTATATTTGTTAGCCACCCTGCCTTGTATTAAGAGTTAATTTTGAGAACAATTTTATTAGGTGTACGCTCATTGGTCGTGATAAAGCCAATTGCACTGCGCATTTGCTTCTACAGGTACTACCGAGGGAGGGGGTATTGAGGAACTTCTCTTCTGCCGAGGCTTTTTATTCTCGGGTCTTAGGCGACAGAAAAGCAATGTATTATAGGGATTAGTGAGGATTAAGCGTAAAACAGCTGCAGAAAGCGTATGGGTTCGACTGAGAAACGTAGGACTGTAGCAGCTGTTAGGCAAGAATCGAAAGTCTTGGTAACTATGTTTGCATGTAAGAGTCAGTGACTGATGCTTCAAATGCTATTAAACATTATACTGGACGAAGGCCGAACAAAAATTGAGAATTTAGAGTGATGTTTAGAAAGATGCAGTAGTGTCAAGTTGTAATTAATAAACTGTCAGTAATTTTAGGACTATATAATAACGACGTATTGATTTGCTGTTGATGATTTAGTTCTGTCGACATGTTTCTTTTTCAGAAATGTGTGGGATAATGACACTGCGCAAAAAGACCGGCAAAGAGAAGCCGCTTGCTGGAGCAAAGATCGCCTGCTGTACACACATTACGGCACAGATAGCGGTCAGTGCGTGCTGAACACTCTGACCGTTATACGTAATGTTACTATACATGTATGCATTGAATGTGTTTTTAACAGTTTGTATTTTTTATGTTTGCTATATCTTTGTCAGGTTTTGTCCGACTTTGCTAATGTTTAACAGAAACATAGGCCTACCCCAGAAAATTTGAAACAAAGATGAATGCAGATCCACCTCATCTCGTTGTTTATCTTAGGCCGTCGTAACGTTTTTATTCATTTCATTTATTTGCAGACAAACAACACATCAATCAATGAGTGTTTAGTTAGCCGAGGTTGCAAAATGTTTAAAAAAAGTAAAAAATACTTTACGCTCAGATGTTTCAGTTTTGACTTTGTCGTTCCAGGTACTCGTTGAAACGTTGATTGCGTTGGGAGCCAAAGTCAGATGGGCTACGTGCAATATATATTCTACGGAGGTAGGACTGGCGGTACTTTAACTTATGATGAATGCCATTAATTTTGTGAAAAGTGTTAAACTTACGTATTCGTCCTAATTTGCTAGTTTTCTATTTGTTACCAGGATTACTCAGTTTATAAACATACGTCGCTTTCTTGGTTTAATCTCACTCTATATGGCTGAAAATTTGATATAATTTTGGTTTTTAATCACACAAATATAAAAAAGAAAGAGTATTTTATCATAAGTTTTGTCGAGTCTTTTTATAGAGTGTTACAGCTATAACAAAATAATAATTAGAGATTTTGTCATTACGTGGCCTAATTTGGATAACTGCAATACATTTTGTCAAGTATGTGTATTCGTATCCTGCACAGTACCTTGTTGCGCCCAAAATATATAAAAGTTTGTACCTGTGTGCAATTTGAAAAAAAAAAATTCGAAGTTCTCGAGCCGTGCTAATTGCGTTGGAAACCTAGTTACATGCGTGGCGCGTTAAGCTGGCGAGTTTTGGGCGCTAATTGAGTAATGCGCGTAGATTGATTGGATGGTTGTTAGAATGAAGTGGCGGCAGCGGTGGCTGCGGCGGGGGTTAGTGTGTACGCTTGGAGAGGCCAGTCAGAGGCCGACTATTGGTGGTGTATCGACCGCATCCTGCAGGACGACAACTGGCAACCCAATATGGTCCGTAAATACACGCCCGGTGTCTTAGTCTTTGCTTATGCACAATTACAGTGGCGAGTTCTTACAATGTTAGTCTTGTTAGGTTAAGTGTTTTATGTTTCATATTAGGGTTTCCTGTAAAGGTTAAACTTACTGTTCCATTATTATGTGTTTGTGTGCATTTTGCCTGAAAAGGCCGTCCTCCAAAAGCCCTATACTGTGTCGGGTGGGACGTTAAACCATATTCACTCACTCATTCAGACCACGCGACAGTCTGCCTTCACAATAGTCTACTACGGATAGAAGCAAATACATACGGCTCAGTGACCGAGACATTTGCGTAATGCTGTTCACTTTACCCCCTGTCGTTTCGTTGAACGATCTATTAAGACATTTTCAGGGTACTGATATAAACAGCGATCTGCTCTGGCGTTGATACATTATATAATTTGACGTTTTACTTACTTACTTAAGTATCTTGTTGTCTGTGACGACGAGTGTTTGTGTCTGTGTGGTCTGACGTTAGATCCTGGACGACGGCGGAGACGCAACAGACCGCATGCGACAGAAGCGCCCGGCAACGTTCGCGTCGCTCAAGGGAGTCGTCGAGGAGAGCGTCATGGGAGTGCATCGTCTTCATCAACTGGCCAAAGCCGGCAAGCTGACCATCCCCGCCATGAACGTCAACGGATGCGTCACAAAGGTATCTATGTCACGGCGCCTGACCCGTGAACGTATTTTGCGCGCTTTTTTGCTCACACGCGACCGCCTGCATATACACTGTGCGTACCGGTGCGTTTATTGATCGTGTGCGCCATAAGTCGCTGTCGAGATTAGCGACACAACGAAGGATCTAGCGCGTCAAATCGATCATTCCGTCGTGTGTGCAGAAAGGTCGTCGCGATCAGAACGCCGCAGCTAATGCCGTATGATTGACAGCTGACGTTTGATATTAGATAGCGGTGGATATGAAGTCTAATCGCGTTTTTTCAGCGCTGTGGTCAGACGGCGATTAGATCTGCTATAATATACTGGTACTCACCTGCACGAGGCTATTAAACTAAATACTTGCACCAATAACAGTTTCTACGTCATAACGAACAGAGTTTATACATTACTTCACTACGTCGGAAAGTTTATTGGCTACCTGGTAGAACTGTATGCTCGTAGGTTGTCTATAGCTCTTAATGGTAAACCATTTTTTAGAGTTACGGAGTGTTACCTGCCACAGTGTTAGTGTTATCTGTTACCGAACGCAGGTAAACGCACCTTGCGTTTACCCCAGCCAGAGAGGCCAGTACTCGATTTATTCACTTTAAAGGGATGTTGAACTTTTCTGGTTGGTTATTATATACCGAGACGGTTTATCTGTCCGCCCATCTAGTTAGTAACCACTTGATAGCGACCGGACTGGAAGTCTTGCCCACGTGGTTCTTTGTGATCCGGCCTGCGACATCTATATTTTTTAGACAGATACCGAAGACTTACCAAGTGAATACTGTATGTACTGTGCGCAGCGCTTGAGCTTTTACGTCAATGCGCTATAAAAATTCACCGATTGCTTACTCACTTAGGCTACTTACTCACTTTTCTGCCGTTTTGCACTAACGCAGCCTATTGCTTTGCGCAGTGTTAAAGACCGAAATGTGAAAATTGAAGATATCAGATTATAAAAAATGGTGTAGCGAATAGCTTGTGCATCTGTCGTGTAACGCGTTGCAGTCGATGTTTGACACGGTCTACAATAGTCGTGAATCCATCATCGACGTGTGAGTACATGCGTCATTCCGTCTCTACGCTTACCAATTTGGAAGCTTAAACGTTCAACGCTTTTCTTTTCCTTACCTTATTTTTTTACTGTCTTACCATATCCATTGTTATCATATTTAGTACCGCAATTAAAGTTACCGTTTTAACTTGAAACCAACTCTGTTTCATATGTACGTACCTAATTTTTGCAAGTCTTTAGTTTTAGTACTCTCTGCGATATTCCACGTTCTGTCCTAAGTCACAGTGACACACATTTAGGTCAGTGTAGGTTACAAAGCTATGCTGTTTTTTTTAATTATGAGCCCGTATAACTAGACAGACGAACGCACAGACAAACAAACACGACAAAACGCGTGATGCGGCCATAAGACGGCCGCATAATAAAATACACGCATCTGTCAAATTAGTAGCCTACGTGCGAGATGAACGTGAGAAGTATGATGATATACGGAATTTCTTGAACCTGTTGTACTATTAATATTGACGACCAGGAGTAGTTTTTTAAATAAGAAGTTGTGCTAAACGCGCGATACCAGGAATATAGCGCAGTGGTGAAAACTCAAGTTCACGGTGCTTTCACGACATGACGGGCGGTGACTCACTAGGCCCAGAAAGTGTTTACACTTCTCTCTGCTTACATAATGCCTTGTTTTTACTTCAGATTGGCTAGACGGTCGTTATTTGCGATAAACTCATTTTTAAGAAACCACGCCTGGTGCCTATAGCACAGACTTCTAAAGTCGTCGTTCGCCGAAAAGAAAGAAATGTTGCACATAATATATCGACGTTCGTGGTCTGTCGCATTAAATGCGGAAGTAAAAAGCGCGCGTGGTGTGTGATCGTCCACGTCTCTGAATCGCGCATAAAGAATGTTACTTACTTGGCACGGCCACCTCCTGCTGACGTGGCTGGCGCGATGACGAAAATCCGTCTTTTTGACTGGGCTTAGCGGGTCTATATCACTTCCACTTTCTATAAAAAAATAGATGCTTATTGCTAAAGAACACTTTGTGCAAACAAAACGAAAACGACGATCACGTTTTGATACTATGAATATAAGCTCAGTGGTTAAATTTTTGTTTTAGCTCGCAGCGGTTTGTCGGCATGACAAGGGCTCAAGTAATGAAAAAGCAGAGTTCTTTCTGAGCCATAACACTCAGAGGGCGGCGGTGATATTCGTTCTTTAGTCTTCAGCCAGACACCAGTTTACACTGCGAGACCACAGATACTGAGCTATTGCATCGCGCGGTGTGTCTGGTTTTCGCTGGTACTCATTATGTTTATCCGCGAAGGGCTGCTAGAGTGAGTTGATCGACGGGGGGCCTACTGAGGTGGACCAGCGACATATTCAGCAATTTTTTTAGTTGCTAAAAGCTTCCGTACGAAGTTTGCAAAAAAAATAGAAAAGTGAACCACATAAAATGTCGCGAGGTATACGTAATTGTCGATTTTCTAATCTGCTTTTAATGCATGTTCAGAACTTTATTTTTCTAGCATAGGCTTATGTGTAGGTATGTAAATGTGTGTGTGTTTGGTTGCATTCTACGTTTCTTTTATTTCTTTTTGAAATCTGTTTCTCTTTGTATGTGTGCTTGTCTTGTTACAGTATTAATTGTGTTTGTGCCTGCCCTTGAGGCGAAATAAAGATATCTATATGCCTAGATGTAAATCGTTCGAACTGTTTGTTCATGAACGTACGGTACTGATGTTTGCGACTGTAAGCTATGTCATGGGCGTCTCTCGGTGGACTAGTAATTAATACGGCGTCGGCGGCGCGTGGCCGTACAGGTCGCGTCCGCGGCGTATTATATGCTGTACGCCATCGTCGATAGATGCTGTATAGCATCATGGCATGGCCATGGCCATGGCACAGCAGCAGCAGCAGCAGCCGGTGTTACATTAAAATGTCTCTCTTATGAAAAATCCGCCCGGGGAGAGATAATCACGGAATTGATATGTTTCCCCCTTATTCAAATATTGCCCGCTCCATAAAAAGTCTCCCCATTATAGGATCGCCCCCAGAAAAGTCTCCATCGGCCGACACTTTACCGGTAAAAATTCGACCCGCTTGGGCGGCCGCCAGGCGGGGTGGATTTTTGCCGGTAAATTATCAGCCGGTGGAAGACTTTTCAAGGAGGCGATCCTATAATGGGGCACTGGCACTGATCTAACGTCACAAACGATCTGCACCAAATCGATGAAAATTCATCAATTTTACGACATCGCTTTAACATAGGCCCTAATCTCGTAGCATATCACCAACCGTCGTATTAGGCCTACCAACAATTTACTTCAGTCTTTCGACGGCACGAACAACCTACGTGAACAGATCAATAGTTCCGGCGGGCGGATAATAATAATTGTTTTACCTGTCTTCAGACTCACCTGTTCCACGCTTCCGTTTCTTCTACCGGCCGACTAAAATTCTGTTTACTGCTGCTGCTGCTGAGCGAGTCATTGCCTCGTGGCTATCTTCATTCAGTCATTCTTTCCGTCTGCATTTCCGTCTGTCACTCGGACCTGCATGAAAGCCGTCGATGATTATTACAAAACTTTTTCTACCACTGCTCAGCCACATAGTAATTTTGCCCCAAAACTATTTTGACGTCATCGGGTGTTGACTTTTATTGTTTTTTTGCTATCATCTAACGGTTGGTCACAATGCACGATGCTCTGCGATGTCAACGCCCGAACAATAATGTCTTCAGCATTAGCAACCGCTTGAACTGTTCAAAGTTAAAAACTTCGAACAACTCTAATGTGACTTTACAACAATAAAAACAGCAAAGATGCGATCGAGGGCGCAACAAGCAATGCACGTCATATATGGTGTCTGTTTGTCGTTGTAACAGATTGAGACGATCCACTGACGTCATGATTGGAGGTCTGCACGTCGTGGTCTGCGGTTACGGTGAAGTACGCAATCTGCTCTTTTTTTGTTCAAAGTGTATTTAATCTCTAGTCTGTGATAGAATGAATACTTCGTTGTACGCGAAGCCTAACTTCTGCTATTCGCGTTCAATTTGTCATATTCAGCAGCTTTAGCTGTAAAACGGTATTTGTTCATTTAGTTTTTGACACTTTCTATGTTTTTATGTGATTTACTGCCGATTTTGCCATCTGCATCATCGCTTCTGTTCTGTGTTCAGTGCACTTTCGAAAATTATGCCACTCCACTTTGTAAATTTATTTTTCGTTTTTATTACTCTTAGCATCGCATTATAATTATTTCATTTATTATATTTTTATCCGATTATACGGGGTATTCATTTTTTTCTTGATTCCGGATGAAAACAGTCTCGAAAAGCTGGATATAATTCATTCACGTGCGCTGCTGGTGTCGTCGAAAAACCAGCATCGAAAACGTGTCATGTTAAATGTTGAATGATGAGTATCACAGTGACTAAGTGTTGACGTCACTGTTAACGTCATTGACGTCACTGATGCAGAAATGGTGTGATATCAGGTGGGGCGTGGATGCTGCGCAGCGCTCAAAGGTGTCGGTGCCATCATCTTCGTCACGGAAATTGACCCGATATGCGCTCTGCAGGCCAGGTCTGTATTATTATACGTGCTCGTATAGCGTTTCACCGACACAGCTGAGCCTATACATAATATTAATAAAGTTCTGGCATTAACAGTGAGCAGTGTCTGCCGTAGCGGTATAAGACTGTACTTGCGTATAAAATACAAAACAAAAAGTCTGCAAAATGCCTGCAGTTGTTTTGCGTTTTATTTTGCGTGATATATATGCGTCTAAAAAAATTTGCGACCACGTTTGCCGTGAACAGCTTAGTCTCAGGCGTTACTTGGTTTTGTTACTAGAAAGTTACTAACTAAATAAGATTAACATATAGCAAAATGTATCTTCAATTTGTGTTGATCTTTAAAAATGTCTATGATGTATTTTTTAGCTTGGAAGGCTTTCAAGTAGTTGAGCTGAAGGAAGTCATATCGACTGCAGATATCATCGTTACGTGCACAGGTCAACTGCTTCTACATTTGCTAACACGAGCTTATATTTTTTATTTAAAATTTGTTGAACTTTCAATTTGTTAGATTTTAAATTTGTGCTGTTTAACTCGACTCGTTTACTGATTGCCTATTTATGTATTAACTTTGAAGAAATGTAGTTTGTCCAAAACGTAAAAATGTTGACTACTGTTAGTAGCGAGTCAAAAATTTGTCTTGTAGCCCATAAGACCCGAAGGACCTAAATTTGTTGCCGGTTGCCGAAAGCTGAGAACGGAAAGAGGTTCTTGGCTTGGGCCGCGAGCCCTCTTCTATTAGCTAGGGAGTCTGGGGGAGCGCCGTAAGCTCCACAGCGACCGCAAATGCACTTTGGACGCAATATTTCGAGCCCAGGAAATGCGTCTAATGCCTGCACGTGTATTTTGTTTATCGAAAAAACGACATAGCTATAGCTACCGCTAAACTCATTTATCTTGGAAATGCGTTTGCACCTGGTGCTCCCCTGCCTATGCCAGTGTATTTTTTGGAAAGATTTCTATTTAAAACGATGAATTGTTTACGCCGTATTTTGCTGTATTATGCCATTATTTTCGTGTATCGGTAATTACATGACGCCACTGACCAATACAAACTATTTTAGGGTTACGTGATTTTGTGCTAAGCACTCATTGACTACCAATAGAAAAATGTCCACGCCGAGTCCGATGGTCACGTGATCGATGACGTCACGTGACCCCAAGAGGTCAAGGTCGCGACCCCAATAAATTTGGGGCCCATATCTCCGTAACTGTGCAAGATAGATGCATGGTTACAATGGACCACCAATAGGAAACCACATATGCCGAGTCCAATGGTCACGTGATCGATGGCGTCACGTGACCCCTAAAGATCAAAATCGTGATCCCAAAATATTTAAGGTTCAGTGTCTTCATGGCCTTGGAAAGTAGATGGTTTATAATTGACCATCAACATAAAAACTTTGTTATTGTAATAAAACAGCAAATATAAATGTACAAAACATCAGTGTATACACTTGTTAACGGCGACATGCGATGAGTGACACATCGAAAACAGCAAAAAATCATAAAAAAGGTGATATTATTCAACAGCGCATTGACAGTTAGACAATGTGATGGTGAGTGATATTACCTTTTTATGATTTTTGCTGTTTTCGATAAGTCATTGCATGTCGTCGTTAACAAGTGTATAAACTGATGTTTTGTACATTTATTATAGTGTATAGCCAGCTCTGGAGGAGCAGGCCTACTTTCAGTTTGTACGACACTTAGTATTGTGCTGAGTCACAAACTGATTTCGCTTGCAGGCAATAAAGGCGTTCTAAGACGAGAAGAATTGGAGGCCGTCAAGTCAGGATGCATTCTTTGTAACATGGGCCACCCCAACATGGAGATCGATGTTGTACGTATAAGCTCAGCATATCTGCTGCAAATAACTAATCACTGACTAATGCATACATAGATGTACATAAAAATTGGCCAATACTAGCAAAACACGCTGATAAGCTGACAATCGGACGGATTTGCTTTTCTTTTGTGCTTTTCTATCTACGTTGTTGTTTATGTAAGCTACGTTTCGTTTTTCTCGTGACAGCGCCAGACGCATACTCATGATATTAGTAGAAATGTCTTGTATATACACTGTGTATTATGCACACTTATTGTCTTTTATGTGTGCATAAAATGCGCATGTAATAGCGACTGATCTTACTCATTACATTCAATTCGTATTCCATGTACGACTTGTACACGTCGGAAACAATGCTGGAGTCGATATTATACATTGGTGCGGTTTTTATTTTTCAGTACTCCATTTACTGCCGCACTTAGAAATAAACTACAGAAAAAGATTATATACAAGTAACTTGAGCAAAGCTCACGTGACGCGCGACAGCATCGGTGCTGCCACTTGGGGAATCAGTGTAAAAAGTGCAATAAAAATAATGCGTTTTGAAAAAATACCCAAATTTGTACCCAGAACGCCTTGAATCTAGGATGTCAAAACTCTGACGATTAAAATCTACGTTCTATGCTAAAATGTGTGTAAGTGTTTAAAGTGACGATATGCTCAGCAACAGCGATCGTGCATGCCACACTCATTCGCTTATTGAAGCGCCAATGGCAGTGGCCACGTGACAGTGTTAATTTTTGCCTGTCGGGAAATTTTCTTTAAAGGCACAAAAATTTGGGCTGGAAATTTTTTGTTTTGGGAATTTGTGAGCATAATTAAAATTTTGAGCACCTACAATTTTCTCTGTGAAAAATTTTTAGCCATTTTTTCCAGAAAATTGCAACTTCCGACCCTCAACTTTCTTAGCCCACAAGTCACGACCGTAATACGTTGTGTCATACGAATGTTGTTTAGCTGCTTAGCCTCCGCCGACGCGAAATATCGCACATGTGACACTGGCGTGAGACTACGTCAGTCAGCAGCATGCAGCAAGAATAAGTGCTGAAATCGAATCTATCAAATTTGCAGCTTGCTGACAATGTCTCGGAGTAACGGTTGTTATTGTGGTGCTGCGAAGGCAAGCCTGCGAGCACCGAACCTGACGTGGACGCACATCCGAGATCAGGTCGACTACGTCATCTGGCCGGATGGAAAGTTCGTCGTGCTTTTGGCTGAGGTGAGTTGCGTGCGCTCATTATACCGCCGATCATATCAACTTTATACAAAAACTAGAAATTTGGGGCAAAGCCCAACGTGAGTCCGCCCGGCGCCCTAAGTCCGATTGGAGGAAAAGTTGTCGTAAATCGCACCGATTTTGGCACGTTTTTTGCCCTCCCAAATTTTAAGGGGGGCGGTGCCCCCAAAAGTTGTACTTGCGTTAACACTCCCACCTAGAGCCGCGTCAAGTGCCAAAGTTTCGTCGGGCTACACCCCCTAACTCCGAAGTTATAAGCGCTCCTTTATTG
>Ga0209367_1012791_pt1 | contig 10907 bp, 7 predicted proteins | sample WorMetLIZISLAND2_FD_187412 | JGI IMG/M metagenome (GOLD analysis project Ga0209367, IMG submission 187412) | Marine gutless worms symbiont microbial communities from Max Planck institute for Marine Microbiology, Germany - Olavius geniculatus... ... | reverse complement strand
TTTATATATTTTTATGTTTTCCCCTTTGTGCTGTCATATGCCTGATTTGTATGTACTGTGATGCCTATAAGTGCTCATGGCCTTGGCATTGTACTTTTTTTCCAAGTTTCAAATAAAAATAGCGAACGATCGCAACACAACCACTACCATTACGACTACTACGACCATCGGCAACAAAAACATCTAACTTTAAACTCAACTCTAACTCTAAGCCTAACTCCATGCCATCCATGGGATCGTCGCTACGGTGGCCCCTTGCTATAGCGGACCGTTATGTGCAGGCTTGCCGTGGATATCGATATCCATGGATATATCCGTGTGTGGATATGAGATTTAGGCCGTCCTGTGGATATATCCATGGATATTATGCTGGCGCAACTGCTAATTAAACTAAATACTTATATGTTTTGTGCTTCAATAATATTTTCTTGTCTGATTTTTATACTCTGCATTTTCCCCTTTATTTACGTTACTGAGTCAAATGAAAAATCAGTGACATCAGCACGCTATTATTTAACCAGCTTAAATTAATTTATTAGTACTATAACAACAACAAATCTTAATTTTTGGTGCTTTAGTACTGTTCGTTGAGCAACAAAAGGTTTATTTATTTGAGAGTTTATTTATAATTTTTGTCAAATGTTTTTCTGCTTACTAATATATTTAATGCAAGTAAGAAGTACAAACCAAGAGCGCTTCAAAAGCGTCCACTCCACCCTATATTTGTAGTCGTACATGAATGCAACCTGCATCTTGGAAAACAAAAATCCCACCTGTTGCTGGGATGTGCCGACCTTATATCCGAAGGCCAGCGTCCGATTTCAGGTCGCTGAAAGAAAGCAATTTTTAGAGTGACTACAGTCTTATTCACGCCATGGTGACACTTTTTTGTGAACGCTAGAATCAACATAGGGATACGATACGATGGGTGACGGCTGCAGGCAGCAATGTTGCATTCAAAATTGCAGATAGAAACATGGTTACTTTTGACAGCCTATGTAAAGTCGCCGTCGCCCTATCCAATAGTACCATCGCCAACACCCTACGACGTACCGTTTAGCCACAGTACATGCGTTACGGACAGACACACGACATCGTACCCCAGAAACGGGCAATAAAATTATGTAGATTTTCGCGAAACTTGGGAAATACCAAACTAAGATAATGTTAATGTGCGTTTGTTTTTTTTAATTTTTATTTATTTTTAACATTTAAAGTGGGGAATAACTGCGTCATTTTTTACGGAAGGGATAAACGCTGTTGCACTGCTGTATTTTGCAAAAATTGGGGACTGCATGTACGCAGGTTAGGCGTCTGTGGATATCCATGGATATATCCATGGATATCCACAGAAAATCTGTGGATATGGATATGGATGAGAAATTTCATATCCACGGCAAGCCTGGTTATGTGTCCATGAAAGCTGGCTGGCTAACCGTATGATCGCGACGAGGTCGTCGTCGCTGCAGCAAGAGTTGTCATTGGTTGGTCTTAATGATTGGCAGCGACTGCGACCGAACGTCCGTCCTCCCTTTTTAGGGTACAAAATAGGGTGTTCGCTAGGGTGCGACGGTGCGGTGTAGTATTATCTGGTATGTGCGAAAATACGGAAGTGATTCGAAAAAACAGTGAAAGTTTCATACGGTCTTGTGTATTCAATACTAGGGTCGATCCCGAGTTAAATTAATAAACAATTAAACAGCAATTAAGACAATTTACGCATTAATACAACATGACTATTCCAGAACGAATGGAAATAGTAGAGTTTGGGTGTTGACTTGGCTCCGTATGGGCGACGTAACTGAACTGAATTGAACTGACATGGTTGGAACCCATTGGTCATTGGTCGACACGTACGTGAAAATAGTCACGTAGGCCACAAACGCCGTTAGAAAGTGCCTACTATAATGCATCACTGCTTGCCCGTTGGTCAGTTCGTCAGAAACTAAACCATGCCAGTTCAGTTCAGTTCAGTTACGTCGCTTTGCACGCGCCCTGTAATTTGGTGCACCTTGTATGACGCATGTTGCTGCTGTGTATACAGGGAGCTAGCGTCGGCTAGGTTGACGACTGAAACAATGTGGCGACGCGTGCAGAGAACTGTGGAACACACGGCGAGGAGCTGGAACGCTGAGATGATCGCTTTGACTTCGTCGACAGAAGATCTCACCGATGATGACGGCCTGACGAGCTTCCGGCGTCGACCGCCAGTCACACAGTTCCAGCTGCCGCTTGACCAACAGGCTCGTGTTGTGTTTTATACATCTCTGTTCAGTATTCGCCACTTGTTGGTGTAACGGTAGCGGTACCAACGACAGTGATTTTTTAGCATCGTCGCTAAGTTTTTTTTGTTTGTTTTTCTATGAACACGAAAACTGTTAAACCGCTGCACTTAGCTTGATGAAATTTTGCACGAACGTCTACTTCGATAACCACCAAAATCTTATTAAATGGGTCATGGGTCAAAGGTGAAGGTCAAAGGATCGCATTTTTGAACACGTTGCCATGGCGACGTAGGGCTTGCTGCTGCTAGCTGCTGCTAGGCAAGCCCAGCTAGGCGGATCATAGCTATTGGCTGACGCTGACGTCATTGATGCATGCCACGGCGGCTGCCGCGGACACTCTTAGCCTTGCGCAAGGTTTGGCAGTCTAGATGCTTAAGAAACATTATTAGATTGTGATTTGAACGTGCAGGAGCGTCTGAAGCAGATCGAGCACTGGCGTGAACAAGATGAGCAATTGTATCCGCGAGGCTTTGAACGCAGGTGCTCGTCTACTGACAACATCCTGGAAATACCGCCCACGGCGCCGGTATTTTCGCTTTCGTTCTGGCGTTCTGATGTGTAACTTTTGTCATTGCAAATGGCGTTTAACTCTTGAGAAATGAAGTATTACTTGCTTACTTATTTGCGTACTTACGTATACTGAAATAGATCGTCGCACTTCTTGAGGTCCGAATAAGTTGAGTAGGTCTGTTGGAACCTGATTCATTTATATATGACTTTATTTGGTTTATTTTTGTTTTTCGTATTTGAGAGTCTGGAAAACAACAAATGGACTTGCTCGTCTCCCTTTTTTCAGTAGCTAAATGTTACAAAATTTAATTTTTAATTACTACCCAGTGAGATTAGATGGGATGCATCATACATATAAAAACGTTCCAGAAAATTTTTTTTAAAAAACGTTAAAAAACGTAAAAAAGTGGCAAAAACGTTTAAAAACGTTGATAAAAAACGTTAGCCGTATTTTGTTTTACTTTTTGCCTAAAACCTAATGATATAAGTGAAATAACTAGAACCGGACAAAGAGAGAAAATTTTGTTTAATTTTTATTCAACTGTGTGGTCACAAGATCAAGTAGGCTTATCACTAGCCTAGGTAAGTAAACTACCACGACACATGACTATTCTATTAATTCGTTTCAGTGGCTTTAAAAGTGTTTTCGATGTTTTTGGTAAAACACTTAAGTTTAAAAAAAACGTTTTTTATTAAAATAAAAAATCATTTAGAAAATAATAAACGTTCAAAAACGTAAAAACGTGGCAAAAATTTAAAAAAACGCAAAAACGTTTTTCTACGTCTATGAGATGCATGCATTTCAGAGGTGGAGACACCCATGTTAGATGGCAAAATACAAGACTGGATGAAATTGGCTTATAGGCACATTTCATCCAGTCTTGCAGGCAAACCAGAATGCTTGCGTTAACTGGACATTTTTAGTGTTTCCAGACATAAACAGTGGTCTCTAATTTACAATGCTTTCTAAAAGATGCGCGTGAATTTAACTACTCATTTTTGCAATAATTGCGATTTTGAATGAATGAATGAAAGCACGTTACTAATCGTTAATTTTTGCGGCTTTATCAGTAAGGAATAAGTCTATAATTATGCAAAGTTTTGCTGTGGTGCAGGCGACGATTGCGACTCCGAGTCCAAGCGCCGCTCAGCAACTGTGGCAACAAGCGGACGAGATTGACTTTATTCTACGACATTTCATTCAACCCTCCTGTCAAGCCTTCAAACCTAGCTCCAGCGACGAGTCAGTTTTTGCTTCGATAATGAATTAATTGAACAGTAACTCACAGCGCTTTAGCTGTGTATAAAAGGCTTTCACTGATGAAAATAACATGCAACGATTTACTAATTAAGTGTTAAAATTGTTGGCTGTAAGCTTATTTTAAATGATTATTTATAACATTTTCATTCACTAAGAATTTGGCAGTAAGTACAGAAAATAAAACTTGACTAACCGGAACTAAGAATTAAATATACTAGGGTGTTTACACGATCCAGCAAACGTCCTGCAATTAGCACGTGTATTTTGAATGCATTTGCTGGAAGTTTACTGGATCGTGCAGGGCCGGATTTAGGGGGAGGGCCCGGGGGCCCCAGGCCCCAGGCCTCCCACCAACAGGGGGTCTCCCACCAAACCCCTTAATTTTTAAAACCCCGTAATTCGATAGCCAATCCTGGCTTGCATAACTTTTGCTACCAAATACGCCCCAGGCCTCCCACCAGCTAAATCCGGCCCTGTGATCGTGTAAACGGTAGAGTACCGTAGAGATTTTACATTGACAGTTAAGTAGGCCTACCAGCTCAGTCCAGCTGGCAGTTACACGCATAGTGATTAGTATGATAAATTATCACAAATGTCAACAGTTTGTATAACGAGAATAGGTCTATTGCTTTCAGCAACGTTGCTAGGTTTTTCGTTCTTTGTTTATCTGTTACCAGAATAACAGCTATGATACTTATGAACCGCTGCACTTAGCTTGATAAAATTTGGTATAAACATGTAGCTCAACAGTCTCTCAAATTCTGTAGAATTTTTAGGTCATAGGTCAAACGTCATATAGTCACAGGGCCGGATTTTCGGACACTATCTAATATATATATACCGCTGCTGCTACTAGCTGCTGCTAGGCAGGCCCAGCTAGGCCTAGGCCTATTGGCCGACGCTGACGTCATTGCTGTAAATATCGCAGCATGTCGCGGGGTTACCGCGGACAGCTTTAGCCTGTCGCTGATGTCTGCAGTCAGGTGTGTTCAATATGCGGTCTTCACGCCGGGTTTCATCTGGACTCGCTGGAGGGGGAAGGAGAAGACGAGATCGACTCGGCACGTTTCGACTCAGGCCCCAGTGACACAGCAGGATCTACAGACCACGGCACTGTGCCGATACAGTACGAACGCGATGACGGCAAAGGTGATGCTGCTGCACCTAGCGTCGTCGTTACCAATGACAACCAGGTCATTTTCCGTGCCATTTTCGTTTTGAACATTTTTTCGTTTTCGTTCTTGTTTACATATTTTATCCGTTTCGTTTTTTAACAAATGCGTTATTTTTTCGTTTTGGCAATTTTTGTTCTTGTTTTTGTTAACAAAAATCGCACTGAGCTATCTTCTCCTTTCAATGATCATTAATTTGGCATGTTTATGACAGTCTCTTCTTCACGTTTGCAAAACGCTTCTATCTTCAGCTGCTTTCTTCGGTAAATGCTATTTCTCATCAGGTCGTCTAAAAGAGTAAAGGGTGTATATAGCTATTCATGGGAACTCATCTCAATGTACGGAGCGTCATCTGCCATATGGGATCAAGCAGTGTTACCTGCCACTTGAATTTGCGAAGACGGGCGGTACTTTATTTGCCAACCCCGGAGGGATAGAAAGCTGAGCTGACCTGCAGGGGTGGTTGGTTATATACCAAGATTGGTCATCTGTTCGCAGACAGACAGTCGCCCATCCATCTAGTAATCACTTGATAGCGACCCGACCTCGAGTCGAACCTTCCACCTCGCGATCGTAAGTTTAACGTTCTAACCATCACCCTACCAAGCCACTATCTGTATCGGTCTTTTTTTTATCTTGTTTTAGGGCCTATTTCCAACATCTTTTTAATGCGCAACTCAGCATATCCCACTATTTCAAATAAAAAGCCACATTTATCAATTCACCACTTACGCTCGTATATAACGTTATTTCTTTTCAGCTCCGTAGCTCGGCGACGGATTTTTTATACAGGATGAAAAAGACATGATGATAAAGAAGACAGATCCAGATGGTACAAGGTGGGTTGGTGGCGTAAGGGTTAGGACGTTGGATTTACAATCTTTAACCTTCAAGGTGCGTCCTCACTGCGCGGGTTAATGCATGTCACGCGCGTTAACACGCGTGCCATGCACGATCTCAATTGACTGTTCAATCAAGCCCTAATCCAAGCGCTATCTCACCCCAGAAGAGCGGATACATTTGAGATCGTCCGCGCCCAGTGAGAACGCACCGTTAACGTTGATCATCACATCCGTGCAGGTGAGAACTGAGCTGAACGATGTCGACAGAAATCTTCCGGCGCAATCGAGTAACTACGACTCCGTGACGCCTACACCCACGCCTAGCGCCTCGATTATACCAGGCACGTTATGACAATGATGCAAAATTTATGCGCATCATTTCTGATGTACTGCATATGATATTTTTCTTCTGAATTAATGATTGATGTTTACTATAGGCCCAAGAATGTTGCCATGTCATTCTGCAGTACTAAAACACTTTGGACATCGTATTTAAATAGTCATCAAGTATTTGGGGTCATATAATGTCATAACATCACTGCATAAATACCGTGGTGCGTAGCTTGAGTGCAGAAAGCAGTGCAAGAACACGCTAAAAATTATGGTTAAAAACGCAAAAGAACTAACAAATAATACGATGAAACAACAAGCAGATAATTCGGATAATCACATGTCGTAAGTACGACGGAATAAACATGTTTTAGCGTATTTAAATAATATGTAGAATTCACATTTAAAGTTTAAGGTATTTGCGTAGAATATTTAAATACTTTTATCAGCTGTTTATCACAAAAAATATTTATGTAAAAAACTGTTTAGTTTATAATACGGTGTAAAGGTGATGTCAGCGTGGTTGTAGGTATAAAACAGCACAGTCAGTAAAGTTTTTCTGAAAATAGTGGGGTAGGTGCAAACATCGTGCAATTGTCTTTTAAGGGGGCCGAGTTATGGCTTATTTTGTCCCAAAAGGAGTCGATCAGGGGTAAATATAAATGACACTGTTATGTTGGCCGACCCCAAAAACCATGCCCTAGAACCAAAAATTAGGACCCTTTGATAAAGGCGCGTACAGAGCGACGAAACTGAACTGAACTGAATGTATTACAGTAGGCACCGCGTCTAACGGCGTCAGCGGCCTACGTAACTACGCTTACGTACACAGCCAATGGCCAATAGGCTCGCCCTGCTTGCCGATTGGCCAGTTTGTCAAAAACTGTCAGTCCGTGTCAGCTCAGTTCAGTTCATTTTCGTCGCTCTGTTCGCGCCTTAAGGAAGTAAATTTAATTTATAAAGCGCACAATGTCAGCGAGAAACTCACTGAATCTGGTGCATGATCTGTAGGGCTAGGGTTGAACCTCGGAAGGTCTATGTTCTTATTGTGGTATGATGTGCAGGACCGCTGGCAACATTCACGTTGCGCCGTGACAAACCGTCTCCACCCTCAGAACCTGCCCCAGATACCCCACCTATATGGCCTGACTGGCTGGCGATAACCTCCGATGTTGAACCGGACGGAAGAGCCTCTGTCCTCACCGTACCCTCCGGCCCCGTGCCGTTACCACCCGCCTCCGTCCAGGAGAGACGCCCCAAGCGTAGACAGGGTGCTAGGACTACAGGCGCTGCAGGGCGCGGAATTCCGACGACGACGTTCGGTTGCATCACGATACCGCCTCGGTTCATCGGCAGCGGCGGACACAGTTTCCGAGGACGAGTCTTTGTAAGTGTCCATTTTTTTTCTCTCTTCCTTTTTCTAGCTGCGCCATCGGTTAAGAAATTCGTAAGAAAGACAGGAAACGGCATTTTTTCCACAGGGTGCTCATAAATTTAATTTTGTCCCTACAATATCCTCCGCCTGCTGACCTCTGGAGACGAGCCTTTTTGTCAGGTGGACCCTCGGGGATGACGCTACTACACGTTAACGACGACGATTATTCGATAATGGGGAATTTTTATGCCCTCGTTGAGTATTTTTTGGAAAAAAAATATTTTCCAACGAGAACAAGAGGTTCCGAGAGGCGAAAGTTTGGGTGAGGGGGCAATTGCCCCTTGTTCCCGCCCCCCCTTTTTGCTACACGACGCTGCTGCTTTTTTCTATCATCATCGACGTCATCGTCATAAACTCGTCACAACATTTGACACTGTATTTTATCAACTTTTTAAAAAAAATAGGTCTCATTTTTACCGAGTATCTTTTACCTTGTCACGTGATCGGTTTTTCGCGCGTGTGATTTCTTTTTACAGGGCGCATGTTTAAGCTATGACAGGGGCGTCTGTGTCCGGGGGTCTCACTGGCGTATCGTGTTAAAAAGACGCAAGCTAGAAACACTCTCTAGTATTAGGATTTTAAAGGGTTTCCAGATATTCGAAAGGGGTCGGCCTAAACGACACGGGCTATGGACTCTGCTGTAGTTTATGTTGCTATACTTTTTTCCTGCGGGTTGCGCTGTTTCTTTATGGCCAGTTTACACCTACGACGCCGACGAAACTGAACAGTTGAGTTGAGTTGAGTCTTAGGTGGGAATTGGCCATTAGAAAGGACACGTCAAAGAATTGTGGGTGCTATTTTTGTAGACTCGCATGCGTCCGTTGTCGTATAGGTTTCTCGAATTTTCTGTACCTCAAGCTAGCAAGCGTAAAATTGCGGGGCAATAAGTTGTTATACAGCGAGCTTGCTATGTAATTTCTTATTTGCTATCGACTTTCGATTTGCTACGAATCTGCTTTAAAATTCGTTGTACAGATCTGCAAGAAACGAAGTAAGCATAGTTTGGGGGTTTAGTCAGGATGATGTACGCATACGACTTGTTCTACGACTTGTTGTCTAACAAATCCACGACATATCGAAATGGTGGACTTTGGGCTTTGAGCCCTTTTCAGATTGTATTGTACTGTATTGTATTTCGCCATAAAAACACTCGTACAAGCGAATGGATGACGAACAATATGGCTTAACAACCGTGCAGTGCACTGACGGTTGCCAGTACTACAACTAATAAAAGCACACTAGGCCTACTAAAAAACGCACGCGAATTTAGGAACACACATTAAAAGACACTAACACAAAAAAGTCATGTAAAATCCTACTCAACGACGTCGAGCCTGGTGTCACAGTTCACAAACTGATGAATAGCAGTTGTTCGTGTCTTGCGTCGGTCTATCTTCTGCAGTCGTGAGAAGACTAGCTGCAGTTGTTTCCGCTTTGCTGGCTCGATACGCCGATATAAGGAAAACGCTAAGGGGACATTGGTAGCGATTAGAAGTTTAGAACTATAAGTTAGCGACGTAGACTACGAGCACATACGTAGGCCTAAGTTTTTAAAGTTTTACGTTATCCTTGCGTCTATTGTATACAACCGATCATTCTTGTGAGTGGTTGTTTTTTATTGATTGATTGATTAATATGTTTATAGAGCGTTTATGCCACATTAGATTGCAGTAACAATAGTTGTTTTGTTGGCATTTTTTTTTGCTTTCAACCACTTTTTGCGGGCCAGATTAATGAAGTCGTTGACAGCAAAATCCCGGTCATGGTTCTTGGCCTGCAAATTATTGTTCTTGTTTTGGTTTTTTTTAAAGTAAGTTTATGCTTGGAAAAAAACTAGGCCTACATGCAAGATATTGCATCGTCATCACGGAGATTCAGAGTTTCAAACGCAAGAACTTTAGGATGTCTTGCTTTTGAATAGACCTGTTGGGTTGTTGCTGAGTTACATTGTCATTAGGAAATGTTTAACGTACAACAAAAGCCACAAATAAAACCGCATGTCACGACAAACTTATTTTTCTACAGCGTTATCGTTGTGGGAGAATGAGTGATAGATACTCTCTTATTGTCCGCGGTAGCAACGTCAGTGTTGTTTTTAACTGAGTTTTTTCCTGTCATCATGATAACTTGATAACCGCTGACTTAACGAAAGAAAATTTGCACGAAAGTGTACTTTGACGACCTTTAGAAGTTTATCTAGTATCAAGACAATAAGTCAATAAAAAGGCCAAGGTCACAGGGCTGGATTCTCATATTTTTACCATTGCGAGATGAGGCAAAAAGTTTCTGAACGCGATTACAGTGAAAGTTGCAGACGGATTTGCCCGAAATTATTACAAACGGTTAGCTCTGTAAGAGTTTATTAGATTTTGGTGGTGATCCGGATCAACATCTAGATTCAGGATAGAACTGAATAATTTTTACCATTGCCAAATAAAGCAAAATTGACATTTTATAACTACCGGCTACAGAAAATACACGTGAGTTTTAATTAATTTTTTGAACAGGCGGGAAACAAACCAAATCCATAGACATGTTTTCCCAGATAATCCCCCGGACAAAATTTCCCAGAGAAAGTCTTGGATAGATGTAAAACGAACAGAATCCTTCAGACATACTTCTGCGGATTTATGAAATTGAAATGTTGAACAAGCCTGATTCGCAAACATAAGGCCTACTTAGCTTTGAGCAAGGCTTGACTATACAGGGTGCGGCAGAAAAAAGTGGACCCCTCAACTCAACTCAACTCAACTCAACTCGGGTTTAATAAAAACGATAGCCGATGGCTAAAAAATATACAGACATAAAAGTAGCAACTACACATATCTAATAGAGCATACAAAATATGAAATAGTCCACACTCAACACTCCTTTAAGTCCGGTTCACATCCACATATACACCATACACCAAACAGATATACCAAAACAGAGCACACACTGTTATGTGTGTTTATATTTTTAAGTTATTGGTATTTAGCCAGGGCAAAGTGGATAAAAGACCGATATTTGTTAGTTCTCGTCCGTGGTATGGGATAGGCGGTATGTCGTCGGAGTCGAGAAATAGTATCTGAG
>Ga0209367_1012790_pt1 | contig 10907 bp, 11 predicted proteins | sample WorMetLIZISLAND2_FD_187412 | JGI IMG/M metagenome (GOLD analysis project Ga0209367, IMG submission 187412) | Marine gutless worms symbiont microbial communities from Max Planck institute for Marine Microbiology, Germany - Olavius geniculatus... ... | reverse complement strand
TCAAGACGGCGCCTCAGATCATCATCGACGTCTGCGCTCGTCGTGCCGGCAATGCGCCGGTCCACTGTCGGCGACAGGGCGTTCCATGTAGCCGCCTCACGCGTCTGGAACAGGCTGCCGCCACACATAACCTCAGCACCGTCACTGCAGACATTCAAGAAGGGGCTGAAGTCCTTTCTGTTTGGCCGCAGTTTCTCGTCGTGATCTGTTTGATCTGTTTTCCTGAACTGTGACTTTGTGACTCAGGCCTAGCAGCCTTCGGGCTTAACGCCTTGCTCGTTGACTAACTAACTAACTAACTAACGGGCCTGAGCCCAGTGGCTTTTATCCTCCCAAATCTGAAATCAAACTCGGGCGCAACTCCCCCCCCAGTTTTGGGCTGAGGTCCCCCCAATTTCTGACTCAAGTTTTCCCCTCCATTTAGGGCTTCTTTCCTCTCTAGGGAAAAAGCAATGTTAAGGGTGTAGTTTGCCCAGTGGAAAATAGGGGGGATTTTTGTTAAAGATGCACACTGAAAAATAGAGGGGATAAAAATATGGGGGAAGTTTTGTTAAGGGTGTAGATTGCCTAGTGAAAAATAGGGAGATTTTTCACTGGGCGCAGGCTGCGCCCACCAAGTATAGAGATAGAAGCCACTGCCTGAGCCAGGTGTGATGTGGGCGACCTGGGCGGCGCTTCCAGTCGTTTGGGAGCCCGTGGATCGACGTATGTAGAGCTCTGAATGTATCAGTAGTTCATTGGAGAATAAAGACAAAAATAAACGCAATTTAACTAATATAACTTGATGCTGTTACAGCTCACAGAGCAACTTGTGCAACTGTGCAGCTTGCATACTTCAATGTAGATGTAATGTTTGGACGTCTTTATCAGGTCGATGTATGCATTGTGGATGGATGCTTCAACGTGCTTAATGCCGGCCGACCAGTCACACGAACTACGCAATATCTGCAACAACGATAGAAGTAACTTTCCAAAGGCTGAGTAGCAATATAGTGCGGTATATTTATATACAGAATTTATAGAATGCAGCTGGTTAGGTTACTGATAATATTTACATTACTTATTACAAAAGTAAGGATAAACACAAATATCAAGAATTCTTCTTGCAACGTGTGCTTCAATTGGAAGGAAAATGCGCAGAAATATGCAGACTTTGTCAAAATATATGCAGCACTTACAATATGGATTAATCAGAAAATTACAAAACAAAATGCAAAAACTATTTAATAAACTTTGGCATTGCAGAATATGCATAAGGTTATCAAAAATTGTGAGTGATGTGATGATGCTCAAATCTGTATATATTATTTATGCAGCAATGTGAGCTTGGAATCGCTCTTACATAGAGTGAAATATGCAACATGCAGATTTCAGCAAGCTACATGATATACGCTGTGATTGAGTGTTTGCATATAACCAATATCCCTAATGCCAGGAATACATTTAAATCTGCTCTGTCACTGCAGGAAAACATTGTGCCTTCGTGCAGTGACGCGCTACTTTCCCACATTGCGGTTCTTCCCTTATGTCCAACAACTTAATGGTGTATAAACCATACAACGCATGCAAAAGTAAATAAAGACAGACACGAAGACATAAACAAAGACAGAATAGAATAGACAGAGAGAGACCTGTGTGTTGCAGCAGAACGCAGACCTAGTGGCCCATCGAGGCACCGACACGACGCTGTTAGACTTGGGCAGCAACATCGGCATTTCGACGTCCGTCTTCTTCTTCTCCAGCTAAAAAACCCCAACTCAATCTCACACACACACCGTGAAACAAATACGTGTGTCACACAGTGTCAGCAAACATTTCACACCTCAATCAGACAATTAGAGTTGCCTCGGTGGCATAATGGTTAGCATGTTGAACTAACAGAAAATTGTGGATGTGATTCCTGGTCAGATTGCTTTTAAGTGCCTCAGATTCAGTGAATTTCTCGCTGACATTGTCCGCTTTGTAAATTAAATTTACTTACTTACTTACTTACTTACTAAGTGGTTATTACTTGATGGGTAAACCATCACCAACTGCCCAGGTCAGCTCGATGTTCTATCCCTTCGAGGTAAGTCAATCAAATGCTAGGCTACCTGGCTGTGTTGTAGTAGAGTGCATTCACCTGAGTCGGGTGTGAAATAACACACACGGCAGGTGGTGCTCAGTACTAAAGGCTAAAAGGGGCGAAAATGTATTTCTAACTCTTCATGGAGGTATAAATACACTTTCATTCTTTTTAGCCTTCAGTACATTTTGGTAAGTTGATTAGAGTTCACAATTCTGGCCCTACGTGTTGGTCTCACAGAAAATGCTGGTGTTCTGTAATCTGTCGCATTCGGAACTTCACTTTTTGACTTAGCCTTTTGACTTAGCCTTTCGCTAAGCCAAAGCTAAAGCTGAATGCAAAAGTATGTACTTAGACCAAAGTTCAACTAAACTTTGATCTAAGTCTATAGACTCAGACCAAAGTGTAGACCAAAATCATTAAAATGGCGGAAAATTAAGCTTAAAGGGGAAATAAATCTACCAGAAATGCTTGGACTTGCTCATTTAATTGCGTGATGCATACAAACGATATAATTACCTAACGTCTTACGTCATTGTAAAGTCATTATGGCATTTATTTTTGATACCAAACTGCTTTAATTTATTAAACTATCAGTACGTTTAGGACTATAAATAGTTGCCATGTTTTCACTCAGCTAATGTCTAAAGTTGAGGTGGATTTAATCTCAGTGAAAGTTTAGCTTTAAGGGTTAAAACTATCTCTTCCATGCAAATCGAACCGACTTTTAGCCAGGTTAGTTCAGCTAAACTTTGATCTAAGTAGGTACATAAGTAGGTACTTAGACCGAAGTTTGGTCTAAGCCTATTGACTTAGACCAAAACTTTGGTCTAAGAACCTACTTAGACCAAACGTTCGAAATCACTTCACTTTTTAACTAAAGTATGTATTTAAACCAAAGTTCAGGCTCAGCGAAAGGCTTGGAGAAAGTCTAAGTAAAAAAGTGAAGTCGCCCATTGACTGTTTGTCAGAAGCTGTTCCAGCAAACCAAGTCCTATGCTGCCACATTTATGCATCATTCAACTGACCACCTATTTTAAAGAATTTTCAAAAATAGTTTCTTTCTGGCCTTTTGGCATTTAGCTATTATTGCTACTTTGCTTAATGAAATCTGTTTGTCAAGAGCTATTTCAAATAAACAGTCATAAAATTTTAAAATAAATTTTTTTAAAAACCAACTTTGGTGAAATTCCACCGTTGAATGAAGTGCCTAGCGACATCTCGTGCCGACTTGCCGAACACCATGCTGTGGATGTCATGCCATGGCATTCGTGGCGTCGTAGTCCGATCAATCATGTCTGCATGCACATAGCAACAGAGATGGTTTATTGAACTTAAACAGCAGCAGCCAACAGAAAAAGCATCTAGACTTAGTTTAAAAGTAATATTGTTGGTTTTGTCAGTAAGTTAAACTACACCAAGCTGGGCAAGCCACACAGGGCAACTCAGCCTGGCCATCCCTCCGTGGATAGATGTACTGAGTACTATTGATGGTCAAAGCAACTGCTAGGAAAAAACGGGCAGGTTCTGCATAATAACATAGGCCCTGTGCCCAGGACTGCTGACATACTGATCTAGTCAACTTAAAAAAGGCACTTAACTGTAAAAGGCACTTAAAAGACTGTTAATGAAGCCAAAATGGTATTCCCACAAAAAATTGCACATCTAGCTCAAAGTAGAATAACTAACTTTTTACCTTTTGAGGTGAAAATTGGCACACTGGCCACTCCTTCCCTGCAGAACATTTACAACAATTTTGTCTTTGTACACCTTTTTGTTTTCACATTAAAAGCCTTACTGGATGGACAGACAGACGGATGGACAAAGGAACAAATAAGCAAGACATGTACTGCAGTCTATCAAGATGCTGGCATAACAACAAAACAAGTAGAAAAAAAGGACAAAATACACCGGAATAAAACTCATGGTACACACACATACCAGAGAATGGATTGTCGAGTTCACAGAAGTCTTTGAAGATGAAATTGACATAATCTTTGCCGATCCAGATCTTGCACGGATTGCACAGACCCTGACTTGCCAACTGCGCATCAAACTTTGCGTCGCTTTGCTCCTTCTCAACGTACACTCTATACAAAAAAAACTGACAATTATAAACCAAAACCACAAATGACAGCAATAAACATGACTACACGGCTCTTAGTGCTTCAGAGGGATAATACCATGGACAAAATACAGAACCAGCACATAACCCAATAATACATTGCTAACTTCCACCGTAGTAAAATGTCAGCTTTGCGAAAGTAAAAAGTCTTTTAAAAAAAGTAAAAAGGTAAAAAGCCTACACTGCGGTAATTATTGAAATTCTTCAAAATTATAAATTGTGTCAATCTCACGATTAATTATTTTAATCGAGCATTATCGGTTTTAACATCAATGCCGATTATCAAATGACAGGAGGCCTTGTTGTTGCTAAACACTCGCCAACATGCAGCGACGACAGTTTCTACTACTATAGCAACTCAAGCCATGCAGGTTATTTCACTTTCAGCTGATATATTGGCAATGTTCAAAAACAATAAAAAAAAACTGTAAAAGCAAAAAATTTTAATGCTTTTAGTATTTTCTGTAATCATGATTAACAGATTACACTTGTTGATGCACAGTGGACAGCTCTAGTAATTATGGACAAAGTTCAGTTAAACAAGACCAGCTGAGCATGGACAAAAAATTACAACAATGAAATAATTGCAACAGTAAAATCCCCCAAAACACTGAATGTGAGTGAATTAATGATCGTAATACAGCATGAATAGGGTGCGTAAGTTGGCAAGTGGACGTACGCATGATCCCAAGGTCGTTCTGCATTATCGTCGGTCACATCAAGCATTTCCATCTTGCTGCGCTGGAACATTATTGTAAATTTGGTCGCGGCTTTCATCACCTTGCACACAACATGCATCACAGGCACTGTCAACTTTCAGACGTGATCCACTGCCATCAATAAACATTCAATGTAAGTCAAATGGTCAAGCAATCATACCTACAGCAATAACCCAAATAATTCTCAGAAGATCGAGTAGTAATGTAGTGCAGTATAATTCTTATATATACAATTTACAGAACGGAGCTTAATAAATTCTTGATAATGTTTCTGTTTCTTTTTATCACCGAAGTCTACTTCAGTGATGAATAACAAAAACACCAGTTTATATCATGAATTTTTTTTTACAATATTCGCTTCATTTGTAAGCAAAATGGGCAGAAATATGCAGACTTTGTCAAAATATATGCAGCATTCACAGGCTTATGTGGATCATACAAAACGACATGCAAAGTAGCACAACTAACTGAAGGTTAATAGTAAAACTGTTTCAGTTAGATGATGACTTCTAAACTATGCAGACAGCCATAGTACTACACTCAGCGTCAGCATGTATTACTACTTAATTCAGATACTAACTGTTCCCGGCATAGACTAACTCTGTTGATCTGACACATTGCGTTACCACTATGCCATGCCACCACGAATGAATGAATAAATACACCATATCCGGAAAAAACATCCCAGACATTTTCAAATGTAACTTAAAGAAGGATTATCAGATTTTAATAATTTTTGACACCAGTATTTTCGACACAACTGGCGATCAAATGACCATCCAATTTTCCACCCATTATCTGCTTCTGCACTACCTGGGAAAACAAAATCAACGAATTATTGCATTTTAATCCTATTTCACCTGCTCGGGTTTCCCCAGGTAGTGCAGAAACAAACATTTGGTGAGGTGGAAACTAGAACAGTCGTTTAATGACAAGTAGTGTGAAAAATGTTTGCACTAAAAATGATTAAAATCTGTCAATTCTTCTTCAAATCACAATCGATAATGTTGGGGATGCTTTTTGACATTTTCCCGTTCACTTCAACGCATATTTTGTTGGTTCTGCTTTCCCCAGGTAGTGCAGAAACAGGTAAAATATTGAATAATCATTTTTGATGGCCAGTTATGCCAGAAATACGCGTATCAAAAATTATTAAAAATGAATATCTCTTCTCCAAGTGTCAATCGATAATGTTCGGGATGTTTATTTCTAGACACAGTGTAGATGAATAAATGAGAGAATGAATTGAGACCAAGTTAAACACCGCTAGCATAACCACTAATAACAATGCACCTATGCTGAACATACAGCTCGGCGTTTAGTGTTCGGTGAGACTTGTCTTCCTGGCGCAGCCGTCGAGCCAAACACCGCTGCTCTTTGCTCTTCAGTCAGCGAGTCTTCCACTTGCTGCTGCTGCTGCACTGTCCCTGTATCCTCAGCATCCGTCTCATCGAGTGACTCGCCAGGCATCACGCCGTTCTGTAACTGTCAACGTAAACACTCCATGAATTATTTTCATGCTAACCTACTGCGTACTCAGATCAACTGAGCCTTCTACCTGCACCAGAATGGGAAATGAGTAGTAGTTGATGGGTAATGAGGTGAAGGCTTGGTGTGGCTGATTGGGGTGGTGGTACGTCCGCTGACTGTATTCCGGGTCCAAGAATTTGCCGATGCAGTGCAATAAACAGCTACATAATGTGCATTGGTATCACTGGCTCATGCCAATCAGCTGCCATCCTCAAGATTTGAAAACATGAGACCTGTTTGAGCGTTGATAAGTCAGCGATGGTTAGTGGTAGAAAGACGTGTAATACGTCAAAAGTTTCAAAATGCTGTAAAAAATAAATGACAAATTTGCATAGTGAAGCATTTAAATATTCTTTGCCTAATTTGCACAAATATTCGTCACCCCCTAAATTCTGCCAAATTTGACTGTAACACATAGATTTAACATGGATATTTGAGCTTTTATAACTTAGCGATGTTTGTTGATGGAAAGGCGCGTAATATGCCAAAAGTTTCAAAATTGTGTACAGAAGAAGTGTACAACTTTCATGTCTCAGCATTTAAATATTCTTTGCTTGATTTACACAAATCTTTCCCACCCCTAAATCATGCTAAATTGGCAGTAACGCATGAATTTAAGTTGATTTTCATTCGGCATTACATTGAAATATCAACAATCATTAACACACACGTTGAGTTTAGATGAAATTCGACATCGGCAGTTGTCCAGCTTTTGCATTCATAACTGTCATCAGTCCTTATAGGCAGCTCTTCGATCGCTGGAGTCAATGTGTTCAGGATTAGCTGAGCCCAGCATTTGATTAGCACACGTTTTAGCTGGTCAGTTACTGAAATTTTGTAACCATGCTATCTGTTGCAATGCGCACACACTGAATAATTCTCAGAATTTAAATCTGGACTTTTGGCAGTGAGTTTTTGAGTTCAATGAACTCGAGCACATGAGAGTGCAGACAAATGCCTAATTTTAGAGGTAATGAAGATTTAGGCAAATTAGGCAAAGAATATTTAAATGATTTGCTATGCAAGTTCGGCCCTTTTTGTCTACAACATTCTAAAACTTTTGACATATCACACGCATTTCTATCGGTAACCGTCGCTGAGTTATCAACTCTCAAACAGGTCCAGTTTTTTTGTCCCACCCTGTACATACAAGGTACTAAATCCCGCTAAAGTTTTTTGCTGTTTGCTCAGAAACCGTTTGGAATTTGAATTTGTAATTTTAAAGCTTTAATTATTAAAACCAGTTACATTTAACTGCCAAGTAAAATGCAATCCTGTTGAAAAATGACAAAGTTATAGACTTTTTAACGTGACCACCTACCGATTTTTCAGCATTAAAATATGTTCAAGCTACAACAACAATTCAATAACATCGTTTAAACAACACAGTTAACTAATGATCAAATGCCACAATTTTATTGTCACTGTGAATGTTCAAAGTGTCCACCGCCAGCTCCAAGCTCTAACACAAGCCTTCAGTCGCTTGATTTGATAAGTCTTTCACAGCCTTGTCAATCGGTCTTTATGGCAGGTTGCCCCAGATAACCTGAAGTGCTTCCTTGACTTCAGCGATTGTTTTCGGCTTTGTTTAAAGCTTGCATTCAGCCTCCAACATTGCACCCCACACACGATAGTCCATTGGGTTTATATTCGACGAATTTGGAAGCCATTTTCTTTTATGATGATATCTGGACAGCTGGCCCTCAGCCATTTCTGTGCACATGCTGGTGCGCCTCCTGCCAGAAGATGAACCTGGTGGGCAGCCAGCACTTGCTTTAAAAGAACGATAATTTAGTGATAATTTATAAATGAAATAAATTACTGTTTATCAATATGTTACTGTTACGTCATCGGCAGTAACGTGGTAACCGGTTTTTAAAAAATTAAATAGCATTTTTAGCTTAAACATTTTTAATGCTGAAAAATTGGTAGGCGGTCACATTAGAAAGTCTATAACTTCGTCATTTTTCAACAAAATCACATTTTACTTGGCAGTTAAATGCGAATGGTTTTAGTAAATAAAGCTGTAAAATTTACAATTAAAATTCCAAATTGTTGCTAAGAAAACAGTGAAAAACTTTAGGTGACTACTTTTTTGCTGCACCCTGTTATATCAAGAACCAAACTTCAACTATACCTTTTCAACAGATTCAACGTAAACAGCAATCAGCATCACTTGTTCGCAAAAACTATAACACTGCACACCACGTTTTAAGACATTTTTCATCTCATATGTAATGCAAAACAGAGAGAATAAACTACAGCCAGCTTATATACCACACGTCACATCTTACTGATTAATGAAGTAGTGACAAATGCTTGTACAAGTGACCGACCGTAAACATTCCACTCGTAAAAACATACGGGTGAAGTGTGTTAGAGCTAATGGGACAACCTGTATGCTGAATCACGGACTTAAGCTTGTAGTCGTGTGAATGTAAACAAAGCCTTACCTCTGACGCTGGCTGTCCTTCCTCGAGAGAATTTCCGGACTCCAAACGCTCGACAATAACCGACGACTGAGTGGAGACCATGCGCAGAAAGTTCTGAAGCGTTGTGGACTCATCGACATCAACTGAGTCTTCCTTCGACGATGACTGCACAGCTCGAGATGACAGAAGAGATCCAATCATGTCAGGTTCAAACCTACCAGCACAAACAGTTGGCATCAGTGTAATGTAAAAAGCACAATTTTGTAGCAATACAGGCACGAACAAATAAATAAATGAACAAATCGATTAATAAATCAATCAATCTATCAATCAGCAGATCAATTGTAGCCTAAGAGTTCTGATATTACTACTCAACAATTTTTGCCCACCACTAGGCACTAGCCACTATAGCTGCTTATGACCAATAGAAAACCAGCTGGTGATCACGTGACAGTAAATAGAATAATTCACTGCATTGTTATTGGTCAATCATCAAGTGTAGGGTGTGACTGCGATCGTCATGTCAAATATATAAAAACACTGTGTTCGAAAGAAGAATACATCAAGCGGATATGAATAACTTTGCCAATTATCAACGGATTCTAAAAATTCTTTCACCGACACACTCTGCAAAAAATTTGCGACACATTTAGCAAATAAACAAATATACGCGAGTTCTTTGCCTTGCGCTATTTGTCGACTGGCGGACTCTGACGACTTCAACAGAATCGGGGTTCACGCTGTCAGGGATGGCGGGATTGGTATAAGCACCGTCCGTGTCCGGCTCAACACTCACAATGCTACCAGCAGCAGCAGCTGTAGAAGACTGGCTTACAGCATGATGATTGTCACTGCTGTCCTGTGGCACAGAGTTCTGAGATCTTGACTGTCAACAATCAGAAATATATTCAACACATGCAAATACAACTAAGAAACTTAAGTAAGTAGGTAAGTAGTCTTGATTACAGGTACAATCATAAAATTACAACCTAAAAGTAAAAAGTAATAACAGAGTAATGCACAGGTACTCTTATACAAATTCACTTCCCTGGGCCACTAGGTCTTCCATTCATCCAGATAGGGGGTCGAGAGTAGAGCTCTGCACGGGCCGGGCGGCCCAGCGGCATGGCCCGTTACGGGCCAGGTCGGGCTTGAAAATTTTTTTTAGAAATCGAGCCGGGGTGGGCCGGGCCGGGCCGGGCCGGGCCGGGCCGAGTAGTTACCGAGCCGGGCCGGTTTGCGTAAGGCCGTAAAATTACAATTATCAGATTTGCATATTATAGTGCCATGAAAATCTGAAGTTGTGGACTTTGGGCCCATTACGTTGGCAGGGGAGGCAGAATGATGTCACTCTCTGGTCCACGGTGGGCTCTGTCTGTCAATGGCCTCCTATATATTTCCATGACTTTCCCTCTTTTGATAGCGGTGCAGTGGGGGATCACTTCAGACTGGCAGTAGCAATGAAATCACGCGAGACTGACCTAAGTTACCCAGCAGTAGGCTTATCAGATTACTCTGGAATGATGCCTATTGCTACTTTCCCTTGCCAGCCAGTGGTGGCCATCGCATAGGCCTCTCGTCAGATGTTTGCAGTACCCGCCTGTAGCGCAGAGAGTGAGCGATCGCTCAGTGTTGCTGGATGCACTGAGTCTGTGTCTGAACGTCGCACTGTTCTCTCACCAGACAACGTTGACAACATTCTGTTCTTGCATAAAATAGGCCTAATCTTACACATTCTAATAAGTTGGTCTAAAATTTTATTGATGTTTGCCTTTAGGACAATGACGATTCTAACTATTTCAGTTTTGGACTGTTGTTATTTAATAATCGATTGGCGGCATTTGTGCAAAAGGCTGTTTTTTAGTCCGCCCAAAAGCAATAGCTTGCAGAGCGGACTTTAGCCCAGATGTTTTTTTATTTTTTTCTCCTGACGTGAGATCTCCGAGATGCGTGGGCCGACCGGCGTGAAATTTTGCACGATGGTCAGTACTAGGCCGAATTTTATAATGCCGGTCCAAAATTTTGGGGCGCACACC
>Ga0209367_1012789_pt1 | contig 10908 bp, 7 predicted proteins | sample WorMetLIZISLAND2_FD_187412 | JGI IMG/M metagenome (GOLD analysis project Ga0209367, IMG submission 187412) | Marine gutless worms symbiont microbial communities from Max Planck institute for Marine Microbiology, Germany - Olavius geniculatus... ... | reverse complement strand
TTGTGGCTGCAATGGTAAAACTTCAACAGTTTAATGTCATCAGCGACCCAGATAAAGTTCACCATCGATGCAGGGCAGCTATTCAGCAACTTACAGCACCGGTTGTGACAAACCAGTTTGTACTCGAGCCACGCTATGACGTCAGCATTACATCACAACTAGCAAAGAATATTTAACTAACAGCCATATTTTGTCCATATATTTTGAATTAGCATTTCTTCAGCTACATCTGTTAAAAATTTCGTGTAAATTGATCATCATTTGAGTGAATTATGAAAGAAATAAAAAGGGTGCCCATTTTTTTGAAACAGTGTATTATAGCCTGCCGTTGTCACTGCAGTATTATTGACGTGTGTGTCTCTGTGTGTGCAAAGAAACGCTGAAATCGCGGGACCACGAAAAATGCAGAGGGTGAGAAATGCAACACCGGAAAACGAACTTTCTCATTTATACAATATTGTTTTTGTTCGAAGCATGTATTTTGCATGTGTCAGTTGTATTTCAGGCACGTGCGATGTACTTATACATTTGGCGTTTCATAGACGGTGGTCCTGCGTTTTCCACCGCTGCGAATTTGGTCTCGTGTTTTCCAGTTCCGCGTTTTCAGTCGCCCCGTGTGTAACACTGCAGTCAACAACGAACAGTTTTTAATGTTTCTGTTCCGGCCCGTCTCCCACGGCGTTTCGCTTGTGTGAGCAGGAAGAACACCTTACGTAAGCTATACATAGCGACGCTCTCCCTGTTATGTAATCCTGAACCTATGCACGAAGCCTAAACTCACATTTATATCTGCCATAGAGCTAATGAATAATGTATTGCGTTTTCTGAAAAGCGTAAATAAAAAACTGACAACTTCTGCAAGTGTATACTGCTTAGCTATGGGTCTGATAATTTTGTTCCATGTTGCGCCATCATGCGCGGTAGCGACTGTTCTCGAGTTACTTGTAGGTTTAGTGAGTGGTTTCCTTCAACTAAAAAAGACGGCAGAAGTTAGGGTTTTCACGAAGCGACAGAAATAAACTGAAACGAACTGAACATGAATCTCATTTCGCTAGCTTTGTACAGTTCGTGTAGCGAAGCTGAACTTGCATTTCAGTTTAGATCCGTTCACTTTTAGCCGACTGTACATAAGTAACGATCGTGCTATTGGTACAGTTGTCGTCTGTTTATCTGTTTTCCGACTGTCCGTTTGTTGTCTTGTCACGGATGTATTGTTTTTAAACGGTGCGAGATAAGGCTTACGTTGCTATTGATCACTAATAAGAAATCACATGTTGGCTTTCAAATGACACAAAAATCATTGACCTTGGATGACCTTGCATTATGGTAAGCCAGTGGTGCGGTATTGTGGTTAAACGGTAAGTCGTAGAGAATCGGCGATGGTACCATTGGATAGGGCGATGGCATCTTTTATAGCTTGTCAACAGTAACCGCGTCTCCATCTGCAGCGCTTTGGCCGCAATTTTCAATGGAAAATTTTAAGCTATAAATGGCCGTATGTCGAAAACGACGAGAGATAGCCTAAAGCCAAAGTTACTATTTATTACTAATAGGAAGTGGCATACGCCGTTTCAAGTAAGATGGAAATCATCGACTTCGAATGACCTTCAAGGTCGGTACGCGCTATTGTGGCTAATCTGTGCGAGATAGGATCAAGATTGCTATTGATTACTAATAAGTAATAGCATACGCCCTTTCAGATGAGATAAAAAAAAATCATCTACATTGGATGACCTTCAATGTTACTGACAACCAGTACGGTCGGCTATCCTATCGACAGCTGGGCTTTTTGTTGTTGTTACACGTATGTGCCGCTGTGCGTACACGTCTTCAAACACTTGCGGAGACGTCGCATGATATGGCCTAAATGAACGGTGATTAACAGACTGTTGTCGCTAAACTCCGGCCAAGAAGACACCGGACCCTTGGACGAAAAAAACGCCTTCTGAAAAGTTCCGAGTGCATCACATACACAACGAGACGTTCCCATTCGTTGAAAACATCTTGTCGTATGGATCGCCATAAAGTTAACGTTGTACTTCGCCAAAATGTCATTTGTCATTTCCGCATATTTCACTGCTTTAGGCTACATCCACTTAATAATTTATTTATTTTACCTAACACAGACCATACCCGGGAAGAAATCACACCCATAAGAAACAAGCACAAACACGCAACAAAGAATTATGCGATATGCCAATACACATCACCAGTATGCAACGACAATTTTGACAGGTATTTATTACCCTACGATATTCCGGAATTGCTATATTAAACGGCAGAGTTGCGGAAACTGCAAGTATGCCGTCGTGTGTGGGAGGCCTATTGCAATGCAGCAGTTGTACTTCTAGGCCTATAATCGACCTCCTTGCAGTAGACATGTACTATAGCGGCCAGTAGACTGACTATACGGGTGTTAGTGACGCACACTGCGTCAAGTGCAATCCGTTTATCATTTCCGCTTCTGACTCTGTCACAGTCATCGGGCCTGAAAAAAATCTTGTGCATATTTTTAGATTTTAAAATGTTTTTATGCAGCAGTGTAACATTATACAACATTTTGAAACCAGAGACACTGGGCTATTGAACACTTTGAGTCTCTATCTCACCTGGGCTTTAATCGGTAGGCCTACCGGGCCATAACAGACAGACGGACAAAATTACGATAGCTAGTATACGCGCTTTAGCACTACGTTCTGTAGATGAAGTACAAATATTATAGTATTACAGATTAAAAACAGTGCTGTTTCAGTAATACTTTAAAACCAGACAAACACTGCGCCGATATTTTTAAGGGGTACAATAAAAATTGTAGAAACGGAGGTTTTGGCGGGCGGCAATCGGAAGCACGGAAATTTGTATGCCTCACTGCGTGTGCTTAGTATTGTCACCAGTGAAAGCGAAACTTAATGATGCATCTATAGAAACAATGTGACAACATCGAAATCGGTGCCGGTGCCAACGCTTTAAAACTAACTAGCCTAATGCCGACATAATAGTCTACGTGTCCGTCTGCCGATGGCTATACACACTGCCCTACTCAACCCTACCCTAAAACAGTAGCCCTGACCTTTCAAACCAACTGTAAGTCATCACACCAAAATTACACTAATTTTTGATTTTTTGTCTTTTGTTTTTAAATTCTAAGCCTGTACAGACAGACAGAAGTATAGACGGACGAACGGCAAGGCTTGTATTGTGTTCATTATGACGGCCGCACCTTTAAATACCATCAAATACCTTAAATACCATTAAAGTCATCTTATGTCTTAGTTTTCCGCACACTTTTTTCGGCTTCTGTCCCTGTTTAAGATTATCTTCAGAGCTGCAAAAGTAAACGATTAACTAAACGATTAGTTGTTTAAAAAGTTTAACGATTGATACAATTTTAGTTTTCAAGGTTTCGACGAAAGTCACGTCACTAAAATCGCATTATTAATTATAGAATGACAAGCAATTATTTCGTAAGCAATAATCGTTTTCTCTAGAAAATGTGATTGAATAATAAAACCAAATAAAACCGGTAGGCGACTTGACTCGCGACTGGGACAACAGCGACGGACACAACCTTTAATCGTTTGGAAATGCCGCACTATACATGGTACATTATAAACGAAAAAAAAAACAGATAAAAAGGTTTAAAAATCTCGCATACTTTTATTCAGTCTGATCACGATACCCAAATATGCATGCATACTGTTCGCTTGCAGCCAATACGCGTAAAGAGTCAAAGCACACAGCTTATAACCAAGAACTTTGTTACAATTATTCAAAAACTTATTAGTATGTTTAAAGTATGTTTGTCGAAAGTAGAATGGCAAACCATTCTGTTTGGTGAAGACAAAATTTCAAATAAACTGAAAACAAAAAAAAACAACTTTTTACGCAATGCGTTTTTTCAGACATTTCCCCAATGTAGTTAACATTTTTGTATAATTTGATAATGAATAATACCCAGATTGCTTTGCTATAGGCCTATTTCATTACGTAATGAAATAAGTATTCAAGTAACAATTTCAAAAAGACTGTAGTTTACAGTTAAAACGTTATTGTTAGAGTCAACTTTAAATACGATCTACTGCCATTCTGTCCCCACTTTGTGTTTCTTTTGTATATTGGCTGGCTTTCTTGCAAAATAAAGATTTGTGTTGTTCCATGGTTACGCACCGTTCATGCGGAATCTGTTCGGCAAGTCGTTGCTAAGGCCGAACTCCTGGACACACCATTCCAGCCAGGTGCTGACGTCATCGCACGTCCAGTGACTTGGATGCTCTATCTGTCTCATAGGCTGTTCCAAGCCACGTTCATATTCTACACGGGCTTCGTGATAACCCACCGCCATCTGGAAACATACAGCAACAAATATGCAGCGAACGGTGTGAAGAAAACAGTTATTAGGCGTAAAAAATCAGTTTATTCCCGTTGCCGCCCGTTCAGGGTTGGGTACGATGTGTCGTCTATTGGTCGTCGTCGTCGTCGTCTGTAACGCATGTATTGTGGCTAAACTTCATCGTACGGGGTCGGTAATGGTACCATTGATGATTTCCTACAATAGTTGTCAATAGCAACCATGTCTCTATCTGCAGCGGTTTGGTCGCAATTTTGCATGCAGAGTTTCCGCTTGCAGACATTGCTCATGTGCGCCGAATTATCGTATCGTATGGTGACGCTGCAATATCGAACGCTACAATCAACGCTAGGATGCGATGCGATAATTCGGCGCATGTGAGTGGTGGCTGCAGGCAGAAACTTTGCATTTTGTAAACTTTGGATCCGTGCAAAGCAGCTGAACTGGCATCTTAGTTCGGTTCAGTTCTGTCGTCCTGTACTCGCATTTACAGGAAAAATCGAGCCCATTGCGCGTAAATTAATGAACTGTTTCAGAAACGATTTTAGTTCTATCAATTGTTTTAAGCGTAATCTTGATAAAATTGATTTTACCGATTTTCTTATTATTTTGTAGGCCTAGTATTCGGCATGTGTTAATGTGTTTTATTAATGCGAGTTCTTTTAGTAGGTCCAGTGTTTTTAGTATGGGCAACCGTAAGTGCACTGCCTGGTTGTCCAGCCATACTGTTTTACGTTCTACGTGTTTTGAAGGCAAATTACAATACATACATACATACCGAAACGGCGGCAGGTTTTCAGAGCTCTGGGGTCCAGATCGAGTGGTTGTCAATTTACCGCCGCTAACCCCCCTCCCTCCCTCATCTTCCATCTTCATCCATCCGAAAAGCTCGGATTTGCGCGAATCTCATGGGTTGGAGGCGTGGGGGGTCCTGACCCCTAGACCCCCGCCTCCCGCTGCCCCTGTAGAGGTTCTAAACAATCCGAATGCAACAATTAATGACGATGGGGCTGGACGCCAGCGGACTGCAGCAATCAGTTGTTACTTACTTAATGAGACAAGACGGTCACAACCTGACACACAGAAGATCGAGCGACGTCCTCGTGCATTCATGTGACAGCAGTAGTAATGCAGACACGTGCACTGCACTGAGTGGCCGACTCTATACTTCCGCTCGTTAAATATACTGCCCGTTGCCGCGTGTAGGCCTAAACCTGCGTATGCCGACCTGGCGGGCGACAAAACGTGTGAATGATTGTCAGTTGCCCAGGCGGCGCATGAGCGGCCGTCCTTTCGCTCACCGGTCTATTCTCCTTCCTTTCCGTAACTAATTCAACACGCCCGGTCCTCGAGCTAGTGCGCTCGCTGGGTCTATTATTCTATTCCCGCCTTTGTTTCTGCAGTGTTGTCGGAGACAGGCTTGTAACCTAAGCGACCAGGAAGACCACTGTTATGCGACCGTCCTAATAGGCCGCATTATGCGTCTTGATCGTTCGTCCGTCCGTCCGTCTGTGGGTCTGTTCGTCTTCCACTCGAAGATAAAAAACGTAGAAAAAACGAAATCGGTGTAACCGTTTTCCGGGGCGCGTACAACAAGTGTACCAAATGTAGCTTAATTACATTAAGTTACGGAGACGGCAGTGTAACGTGTCGGCACTGTGCGACGTGTGCATTTAATTTCAACCAAATATTTGTTTTTTTGCTGTTTTGTTTACTTTTAAAATGTTTATTTTCTATCAGCTAGAAAGTCATTGCAATTGACAAAACCGTTTAACTTTTATCATCTGAAAGCTATTTAGACCTAATTGTTTCCGAATGCAAGAAATCGCACACATTTCACATTTTTTTCGGGGGAAATGATCCTACTTTTGAACCCACTTTGACCTGGGCCAGAACACTGTTCCGGACTAAAAAAAGAAGTAGAAAACTAAAATTCGTAACAGCGTTTTTTTTCTGGCCGTAGTAACTCGTGTGCCAATTTTCACTTAAATTTACCGTACGCCAAAAATTCAAAAAATAAAGCATATCGGGCGTAAAGCTCGACTTGCGCTCTGGCGTGATATAACGTGAGCTCTTAAAACGTTGTGCAATGTAAAGAATAAAAGTAAACGTTCAGTTAAAATATAAAGTAAGTAAGTGCCGTGTGTATAAAAAGTGGACGCCCGCATATTATGTCTGCAGTGGAAACCTGACGCATATGCTTGCTGTTATTAAAGTTAGTAGGTGAGTAAGTACGATTTGCATTATTTACAAGTGATGACCGCTCAAAATAGATCAGTCGTACAAACAAACACCGCGTATAAATACGCAGGTTGTACAGAAACACGTAAAGGCAAAGCAATAGGACTCTAAACGCTACTTGCAATATTGAAGAGAGTCGTGGTAATAAAAATTTTAGATTCGCTGCACGTCGGCGCAAGCTGAAAACAAGGTCGATGTTTGTCCGACATCAACGCGGAAGGTAGTTTGCAACCTACCAATCACGTAGACGCGTTAAGAACTCGTGGAATATTGCAAACGATTCGGGAAGGGAAGAACGAATTAACAAGCGATCTATGTCTTCGCGGTCGAATTTTTTTTCTTCGATCGGGCAAACGTTGCGCACGACTTTAACCTTTAGCGTCGCTTCAGCTATAGATATCGTCTATACGCTGTTATACAATAGCGCCGGTTAACTGGTGACTAACGTGTTTTTACGCTGCCGATCAAATCGTCTTGTCCACCATGCACTACCTCGTTCTTTGTCGCATTTTGCAAACTCCGTCACAAAGACCCACAAAGCGGCGATGATCCCAGTTTTCGTCGACCTCAGCCAGACACCAGTTTACACTGCCGGTTCGCAAATACGGGAATACAGTGCATCGCGCGCTGTGCCGGCTTAGGCTTCAGCTTTCACAGGTAGTCATTATTTACAACTAACGGAGGGATGGCCAGGCTGAGTTAATCTAAGAAATTTCGGCTGATAGAATTAAAAGCAGCATAATTTGTCAAACATCTTCCAAATCTTCTTTTCTGGGATTGAGTCCATTAAGCGATGCGTTATGCACGGTAGTCAACTAAAAATCGACTATTTTTTAATACTTCGTGACGAACACTTTGTGGATTAGCCCAGTTTTTAAACCAGATATCATCATTATTCGCTTTACCGGGAAATCAGCTCATATACTGGGTGGTGCATAAAAAGTCGAACATGTTTTATTTACTCAGATATTTGTTAAATAACAGTTTTCGCAACGATTCGCCTCAATATTGCGCGGAAGTGTGTGGTCTTGTTTAACACTGTGTTTAAGTGTTTACAATAAAACCCAGCTGTCGCTGGGGAAAACGCGCTACAGAGCCTATACAGTTCCTGTTGCTGTGCTGATCTTCAAAGTCATCCAAGGTTGATGATTTTCGTCGCATCTGAAAAAGCTTATGCAATTTCCTGTTAGTGATCAATAGCAATTTTAGCTCTATTCGCGAAAGACAGACGGACAGACGGACGGACGGACGACACATCGGGTCATAGACGTTCCACAGCATAGCTGTAGCGCGCCACAAGTGAACGCTCTTCACTGCAATGACCAAGGCTATACTCTTTTCCAAAACTGTCCGACTGATCCATCTGTACATACTATAAAGCATGCAAGTTTCACTTTTAAGGCCATCCTGTATAAGCTATAATCGGTCGATGCAGCTGTCGTCAAGAACTCAGCTGAAATTAAAACTATGGCGGGCGTCTGGAATTTACCTGCAGGATGATCAGTTTTGATCATACGCGGCATTACTGCAACAATCCAGCATCATTCTTCCCGATTAGCCAGCTCCATTATCTGTCGATCACCATGACAACGCTAAACGCTGCGCATGCGTGCAGGGACCTGAGCGTTATAAATACAGCATCAGCAGCAGCAGCAGCAGCAGCAATAGGATGTCATTATACAAACAGTGACTGGCGTCCAGGTCATCATCTGAAAAATTTTGACCCGAATGTTCGCAAAAAATTTTGCCAGAGATCGAAGATCGATGGCAACATTTTACGAATTGAGGGTCAAAAAATTGACAATAGTTATCAACACGCCAGTCACCATTTGTTTTGCTATACCTCAAAACCACCACAGCAAAAAATAAACAAATATCATTTAAACAAAAAGACCTGTGACGACTTTAACGTTGCCCGGTCAACAGTGCGTATTTGTTAACGTCACTTGACGCGATTTGGACCAATCGCGTGCAGGTATTTTGCGTTGAGGTATAACAATTGAGCTTGATGCAGACTGAAACAAGATGAATACATTTCGTGATCACGATGATAATGCTGATAATGATAGTATGCCGAATTCTAGTGGTAAGCCTACTGGTAATGCCGACGACGGTCGTTGGGCTGCAGTTCGAACGCCACAACAGAAGCTGGTCTCACACCACGTACGTCTTATTTTATTTCTTTTTGAATAGTCTGTCGTTATTTTCTGCGTCGCCGGGTACCGGCACTTGTTTTGGAGTCAAAATGTAAGTTTTGCGCAGGAATCTTTAAATAATTATTTAGTAAGCCTACTGCACAAGCACCGAGGCTAAAAATTAAGGCCGACGGCCTATGGAGCGGAAAAAGTGCTTTGGGGAAAAGGTACAACTGTACGAGCTCTGTTTCCATTAGCTATAGGAGGTTTGTTAAGTTCTGCAAACTGCAAAATGTACGCGCGATAAGCGAGGAAGAGCTTAAACCACATCTGGCAAAAACTTTGTGTTTAATTTTACTAGACGGATATCTTCTCAGATCTGTACATATTTACACAGAACTGTAGGTTCCAATTCGTGTAGAACAGCACAAGGAAAAAGCCCCTGGGTTCAAGGTCAAAATTTTTTTCTTAGTTCGAGTGCGAGTCAAACAATAACATCAAATTTGTGTTGGGGAAAATTCGAATTCTTACATGTTATTTAAATGCAGCCTTACATATTTTATTTACGTTTAGTAACGCTAGTTTAAACATTGCTCTGCGTAAATTACTTGCTCACTTTTTAATTTACTTAGTAATTTTGAAAGGCAAAATATTAATCAAACGAGAGTGTTTTTGTTGCCTAAAAACTTTTCAGCTTGCTGTACCTCTTTTACGCTAGTTAAAAAATTTTAAATTCATCAAATTTACGCAGCAACGTTGGGGGTTACAAAACGCAGGTAAAGGCAGGAAGTTTGAATTTTTGCTACAAACAGGTGCAAATTTTCGACAAATGACATAGCAGGTGCTCGGAATTTTCATTTCGCCCATAAATTCTCACAAAATCGGACTTTTCGTTAATCCCAAATTTTGTTTTTTTCAAAAAAATAAATTTGTTAACAGGCTGAAATTCGAGGCCACCGCTTTTCTTCCACGACGTTATTAATTTACGCGAATTTCGGTATCTAGTTTGGGACGGACGCTAATTGCCTGTCATTTCGCTGTCATTTGCCTACTGTTGCCGTCATCAATGCTTGCAAATCCATTACTGGTACTGATGAAATAGGGAAATACGATACAGACTACGCTAATGCGTTTAGTTGTAGAACTTCACCCATTATCGCACATCATATATCGCATATTGTATAGGTCTGTGGTAAATAGTAAAGGTTAAAAAATGGAACAACTCCGATTCGTTCAAATCGGACACGGCAAATTCTAACGATTTCTGCGAACTACACATCAGAATTATCTGGATTTGTAAAACCAACAAATGCGGCTCTAACAACAATTAGTCACAATTCTCACAACGTTATAAACACAACTTAAAAAGCATGTATGAACACAGATAACATAATGTAGTCATGATAGACGTTACTGAACAATACGCTGTCCTACTGTCGTAGCTAACAAATCGCGCGATGCGTTTATTTGTGTTCACAATCGTGATTCATGGTGATGTGACTATAGGCTAAATAGGCCTAATTAGTCCGCCCGAAAACGATAGTTTTCGGAAGGACTTATGTTTTACGCATAATGTTTTTTTCACTCGCGAGATCTCCCAGATGCGTGGGCCGACCGGCGTGAAATTTTGCACGATGGTCAGTACTGGGCCCAGTTTTATAATGCCGGGCCAAAATTTTTTTTTGGGGGGGCACACCCTAAAAAAATTTCAGGGGCGAAAAACATGCAAAATTTGGCCCGACTTCAAACGACTTCGAAGTTTGGCGGCGAATATCTACGAAACGGATGAAGATATTCAAAATCGGATAATCATTCCGTGTATGGCGATTCCTCCTGCGTTAGGCGAAACAAGTACGGTGAAGTTCGGTCTAGTGACCTTGGAGATTTAGATGTGAAATCGTACCCCCTTAAAGCGCAATTTTCGGAAGACCATATTTCGGCCCCAAGGAGGTGCTGCGCCCCCAAATTTTTACATGCGCTAGAGAATGACCAAGTCTTACTAGCGCACCCCCCAACGGGGACGGGGGTCCCCTAAAACTTTTTTTTCAAAGGGGGGTTAAAAATTGGCTTAAAATGCAATAAAGGAGCGCTTATAACTTCGGAGTTAGGGGGTGTAGCCCGACGAAACTTTGGCACTTGACGCGGCTCTAGGTCGGGGTGATAACGCACGTACAACTTTTGGGG
>Ga0209367_1012787_pt1 | contig 10909 bp, 2 predicted proteins | sample WorMetLIZISLAND2_FD_187412 | JGI IMG/M metagenome (GOLD analysis project Ga0209367, IMG submission 187412) | Marine gutless worms symbiont microbial communities from Max Planck institute for Marine Microbiology, Germany - Olavius geniculatus... ... | reverse complement strand
AAGGAAAGAAAATGGGGAAAGGGAAAGGGGAAAGGGAAGGGAAAGAGGAAGGGAAAGGGGAAGGAAAAAGGGAAGGAAAAGAGGAAAAGAAAGGGGAAGTTAAGGTAGAAGGAAGCTAGCTTAAGAAATGTTGGACGCACGGACGCACGCACGGACGCACGGGCACTCAGGTGATTTTATACTCTATATACTTTTATATACTCTATATACTCTTTATAGATTTTATACTGCATAGCATTGCATTGGACAGACAATAAAGAAGAAGACGATAATTTATTTACCCGGTTATCCACCGTTGATTTCGACAAAGATGCAAGTACTTTATTTGCAAAAGCATGAAACTATGATTGGCTTTTTGCACTCTCTGTTAACAGAAAAATATCACGTCGTACACAAGTAAGAAATTAAGAACGCAACATCGAAGCACAGACGTCAAAATCGAACACAGACACGCTGAAGCTAAAACACGTCCAGTCAGACAACCCTACCTATTCGAAAACTTTAAGATACCGTCATTTTGATCGACTTTTACCGTTTTGACTCAAGCATACGCATACACATTATTTGTTTCGGAATTTTATATGTAAGTGTGAGGACAAGAATGTGCACGGGGTGCATCTCTGCTTGTGTATAGTCAAAGGCGGACTATCGGTATTATTGGTCATATGCCTACTCGTACGCATCGACCGCGTACTTCCACGCTTTCCAGCCATCTCGGACGCAGGTGCTACCACACCGACTTCTTCGTTATATAACCCGGGCTAAAAAAACGACTGAATTAGATAGCTCAGCATTAATTAGTTCATCAATGTAATCATCTGTGACTCATCGGTTTCATTTGGTCGACGTGCACGATGGAAAGGCCTACAGAGCGACGTAACTGTACTGAACTGAACTTACTGAACTTACTGACATGGCTTAGTTTTTGACGCACTGACCAATGGGCAAGCAGTAATACATTACAGTAAACCCGGTCTAACGGCGTAGGTGGTCTACGTGACTACGCTCATGTACGCATCAACCAGTGACCAATGGGCTCGCCCTGCTCGCCCATTGATGAGTTCGTCAAAAACTAAACCGTGTCAGTTCAGTTCAATTCAGTTATGTCGCTCTGTACGCGTTTTTACACATCAGCAACAATGACAGCTTCAGATTTTTTTGCGAGTGGAAAAAGCCCATTTATACCCTGTTTACACGATGAAGCAAAGATGAAGCAAATGTATTGAAAATAGGCCTACACGTGAACGACGTGTGCTATAAGTTTGCTTTATATTTGCTTCATTGTGTAAACACCTTATAAACGGCCAAAATATTAGTCAGGGAGCATTTTTCTCTCAACGTTGTGCATAAATTTTTAATGATTTTTTTGGTTTACTATCTGCCGCAAAATGCAATAAATGATACGACGACAATTTTGTCTATTTGGCCGTTTGTTTCGTCTGTTTTCTGTGTATTGAGTCCAAAACCAAAACGTAGCACAAAGTTTTCGTCTTGAAGCTTGCTACTATTATTCTAATCGTATCGAATATATTCGCAGTTATCTTCTTTCTTCATTCGGCTTTCCGCCGCAGCGCAGTTTCTCCACGCATCTGTTTACGTCGCGTCACCATGGCAACGTCTGGCTCAGCAGCTAGCAACAAGATTAGCTTCGGTATCCAGATTACTACCGGTAATCTCGTAGTCACATTCCGTATACCCACACACACACACACACACACGGTAATCACCTGTTCGACCACCCAGCGTGCACACCGCCTGCAGCGCTACCACATAGTGGCTTCTATCCCCCAAATTTGGAATCGAAATTGGGCGCAAGTCCCCCCTCCACTTTCGGGCTCAAGTCCTTCCGTTCGGGCTTTTTCCCTGCCCCTCCCACCGTCCGCCCTTTTCCCCCTTTTCTTCTTACTGCCTTTGCCTATTTTTATCGTCGTTCCGCTTCGCGTTCTTTTCTTCCTTTCTCGTTGCCCAGTGAAAAATAGGGAGAAGTTTTATTAAGGGTGTAAATTGCCCAGTAAAATAGGGAAAGTTTTGATCTACACCTTCACCTTTAACAAAACTTACTTTTATTTTTCACTAAACGCAAGCTTTCGTCCACCAGCTATAGGGATAGAAGTGCCCGCTCCCGCATGGCGCTCTATGTGCTTTGATCTGTTCCTGACCGCATACGATGTCGAGGTTACGGATTTTTGTTAGATTTTTGATTAGACCAAAAGTGTTTCCTTTGAAACTGCAGATAAAAGGAAAGCTACGTGTATACGCGCGGCACTTTTATGAAGTGCATATTAGCGTAGTTTTTAGTAGTCCAGTTGTTTGTAAGTTCGTAGTAAGTTTAAACGGATCATCCTTACCAACTGCAGTCTATCATTTGTGCTGCCGTACATGTATGTATAATGTTTTTTTTGAAATCGACTGATTGGTTGAATAAATAAATGCATGCATGATATCCGGCGTCGCCAGCAGCTTCGTGTACCCGGCACGCGACAAAAACATTTGTACCGGGTATTAGCCACACAGCCAAATACTGCAGAAAGTCAACTAAGTTCTCGATAAAATTTTCAATGTACGTTTTTTAAAAATAAAAACGTTAACAAATAAAAAACGTTAAAAAGTAAAAACGTGGCAGAAATAAACAAGAACACCTAGCTAACGCAAATGGGACGCGCTACAGCGGTGCATGTATGAAAGCCCACTGCGAACAAAATCTAAGCTCACCGATCCGAGCAATTGACATTTTACACGATGATTTTCATTCATTCATTCACATTCGCTAGAGGGCGTAACCGGTCTCACGCAAATAATATCGTTTGAGCGGTCCGGCTACAGCAATAGCGATTTTGAAGGGGTACCTAAATTTGATGCTCTCGTACGGAGGACCCCATGGCATAGACGTAGGGAGCGAAATTTAAATTAATGAAAACGATGTCTAATGCTGAAAATTTCGTATGCAAGTTGTCCTGATCTACCACCAGCCATTTCGTCGCAATTCACTCTTAAAATGTGCACCGCTGCCGAAAATCGCAAAACAAATAACTAAAATCGCCTATTTTAGGGATTCAAGGTCGTTCGAGGTCATCAATGTTAATACCCCTTAAAAGCCCGTCAAAAGTTATTGTTACGGTAAGCAGCAAGTCTAGGTCTAGCAAGTCTTAAAGCATTTTCACGTTAGGCAAGCCAACAGCGGTAAAATAATGACTTTACGGGGGTATCGCTCTTTGATGCCTTCTTGCGTAAGCCGCTTTTAACTAGGGGTCGAGACTTCCAGGCAGACACAGTAAAGATTTGGTGCTTCTTGCTTATACCATTTTTGACTGATTCACCCGTGTGACGGACATACGGACGATCGCACAAACAGATGGACAGACAGACAGAATTGCGATGGCTAAGACGCGCTATAGCAGTACCTGCTGTCGCGCGTAAAAACGCATATTTCATCTATGAGCAGCAGCGTTACACTGCGGGGATTCAAGCCAGGTAGCACCACATCTCCCTGTCGTTAATAGACCTGAAGACAGTCAACGTTCATTGCTCGTCAATGGACCGGACTGCCAGGCAATCCAGCGTCTTTCCTACCCCTGTCTCCCCATTCATGCCAACCCATTTCATTGTCACGTGACTACGTGACGTCATAGAGCTTTTAACAGTCCTTCTAGTTGCCCGTGCGAATAACATTGCGTGATCACTAAAGGCCGTTTCTCACCTGCAGCGCTGATGCTTACGGGTCTATCAAGGCGCGTACAAAGCGACGTAACTGAATTGAACTGAACTAAACTCACGTGGTTTAGTTTTTGACGAACTGACCAGTGGGCAAGCAGGAAGAGCCGACTGGTTATTGGTTGACATGTATACGTAAGCGTAGACACGTAAGCGAACGACGCCGTCAAATAAAGAAGGCTTTAGACTATGTTAGTGATTACCAACTAAAGTCAGCTTGTAAGGACGCCATATGCATAGTCCCATCTAAGGTTACCCAAATGATGTTTGCTGTTTTAGAGGACCGATATCATCATATCGTCCTTACACACAGTTATAAACTGGTAAGTTTTTTTACATAGGCCTATATTTGCTTTTTTATTGCCAAAAGTCGGGGAACGAGCCTGACGCATGTAAAAAGCGCTATAGCAGGATCCGTATCTTCACCTTTTACTTTTTTAAGGCAGAGCAGTATACCTCCGGTCGGATACAGAACGTTGGATGTGTCTACTACTGCTGCTGCTTCTACTACGCTGCTGCTCATTATATCTGGAAATCAGGGTTGACTGTGGTAGACTTCGATTGACGTCATCTAATTGCCAAACTCTCAACCCGCATCTCCGTCAAATGCAAGGATCTTTGTGATATTTGTTGTACAAGCCGAGGTATAGCCCACTTTGTCTTAAATTTTGTTGCAATGGCAACAAGGGTCGGTAGGGGGTAAAATTCAGTTAGCAGCATTTGATGGCCCATTTCCGAAAAAACTCCAACACAGATGCAAAAAATCTCGCAGATATCTCTTACGCAAGCCAAGTTATAGCGAATTTTGTCCCAAATTTCGTTGCCATGGCAACGTGGGTCGGTCGGGGAAAAATGCGATTGGCGGCATTTGATGGCCCATCCCCCAAAACCCCCCTATAGGCGCAAAAATCTCGCAAAAATCTCTTACGCAAGCCGAGTTATAGCCAATTTTGTCCCAAATATCGTTGCCATATCAACGGGGCTCAATGGGGGTCAACCGGGGGTAAATATAAATGTCATCATTAATTAGGCCGACCCCGAAAATCCTATGCTAAAACCAAAAATTACGACTCTATCTTGCACACAAGGAAAGTTATGACAGTTTAAAGAATTTTCCCCATAGGCGCCATTGTAATTGTTTTCGAATTTTTCGAATAAATAAATCAAAAATTAAATTTTTATTTTGTAACATTAAAAAGGCACTTCCTTGCGCAGAACCGCGTCATTTGACGTATTAAGCGTAAAAATCGGTCCAACGGACTCGCCTGTAGGCGAGTTGAAGCACCAAAAAGTGTAGTAAATTTCGAACAGCAGGGGTGTATATTTCATCTATATGGGGAGCAAACCCGTGGGCGGATTGAGCCTAATTTTTTGGTGGTAGGCGTCCACGACATAATCATGCCATTCGAATTTGGTGATGATCGGTTTAGAGGTTTTTGGTTGGCTGAGGGTCAAAGTTTGCCTTACAACACTCACACTATCGTGTGAGGTGTGATATGGCGCCTCAAAGATAATCGTCACGACTTTGACCTTTTGGGATCACGTGACGTCATCGGTCACGTGACCATTCGACTCCCCGGGGGGGGTGACTTCCTATGGGTGGTCCATAGTGACTATGCGTTATTGTTATGGAGATATGGCCGTTTGAAGTTCTTCCAGAAAGGCTGTTCCAGGAACAGCTATAGGTCGGTCGTCGGTCGGTCCTCAATATTACACTGATCTCATATACTTCTCTTCGCTACGTTGGGAACGTACCGCGCGAGGAGTCAAAAATTAGAGAAGAATGGAAGAAATGGGATCGTCCGTCCCGAGCAGGGCTAAAAAATTGGACCAAAAAACATAGGTTTTTAAAGGCTTTTTTAAACCTCAAAAGTCCATTTTTTAGATTTTTAGATTTTTTTTGTTTGTTGCGAAATTTATTTGGCTTACATCTCGTATTTTATTTCATATTTTAATCGCGATTTTTAAAGTTATAACGTCAATGACGTCATTATGTCGTTCACTCGTATGAGGAGTATAAGATGTTTTTCCTGGGTCGTAATTTTGTGTACGGTGTTCACTGGACACCAAACCAGCAGAAACCAAAAAAAGCTTTAAAACCTTTAAAACCTTCAAAACCTGAAGAACCTAAAACCCATTTTAAAAAAAACCTAAGTTTTTTTCCACATCTGGTCGCCAGCGATTTCTAGAAGTCGGCGCACGTCTACGGCTGTTAACTGAAAGTGCAGTGACTGGTGCGAGCGTGTGGCGCGGTGGGTGGTCTCTTCATCACATGCATGTCATGCACAGTGGCGGGCGGGCAGTGGCGTAGCCAAGAGGACCTAGGGAGCCCAGCCCCCAATCCTCCAGACCAGAGATAAGCACAATGTTTATACTACATACTACACTAAATGTGCCTATTTGGCCAGTTGATTCTCAGAAAAATAACTAAAATTGTTGCCGACCCACATCTCATATTTTAAAGCTGCAATGCGCTGAATTCGATTTCGGGGGCTTCGCACCAGACCCCGCTGGGGGAGATTACAGCACTTTCCCAAACCCCTAGTTAGATTTAGGGGGTCTTACTTCTAAAGAGAGAAATGAAAGGGAAAAAGAAAGAAAAGAGAAAAAGGGAGGGGAGAAAAGGAAGATAAAAAACGAAGACAGGACGAAAGGGGGAAGAAAAGAGAAAGGAAAGAGATGCGAGCCTCCCCCAATTCACATTTCTGGCTATGCCAGTGCGGACGGGGGCACGGACGTCCATCTGCGTGTGGCATTGCGAGCTAGCTGTAGAGAACGACAAACTAGCTAGGTAGGTGGTAGGTAGACCTGTACGTACGACGACGCTAATCAATAATCGTGTCATGAGTGACAGACGCCGCCGGCTCACATACCCACTCACCATTACTCAGTCTCCTTAGGTTCAGCGGCGTGTTCAACGATATAAGTAGCCGCTCCGACAGATGGACTCATGCTGCCAGTGTGTTCACAGAAAGAGACAAGAATAGATGACTGACAGAGTTTCCGACTTTAAACCACTCTGAATGTGATAATAATGCGTCGACCTAGTGCCGACATATTATGTGACCGTCGCATACAGCTGCGCAGCTTTAACCTAACTCTTACAGTTGTCATTTTGAACGGAAAATTGCACATCGATCGTTTAGGACTCCTGTCTAGAATGCTGATACGGCTCACGCCAAGTGTGGTTTTTGGATGCATTTTAGTTTTCGAGTTAAGAACCTGTACAGAACGGACGGATGAGGAAAACTAGTACTGCGGCCTATTAGAACGGCCGCATGATAACAACTATTCCTGCTATTTCCCGGACTGTTTTAGTAACATGTCAGAAAGATAATGTCCAAGTAATAGTTTATAACTCCGACGAAGCAGAAAAACGACAGGTAGCGTGCTTATGCTCGATCCGTATGCCTAAAGTGAAACTGTTTATCACATTTGCAATAATCGTTAGTAAGCTTTGCTTTAGATCTGTGATAACGCACAACATTTTCTGCAATGTTTTTGAAAACACGTTATTTATTTTAAAAAAACCAAAACCAAATAAAAACCAAAACTACACCGTGTCCCAATAAAAAGTGGACCCCATAACAAATAGCTATAACTTATCAACAACTTATCACTTTTTTGACATAAAAACCAGAAATCAAATCAAGAAAAATGACATATCAGTTTAGATAAAAACAAATGACAATGTCAGTTTTATTAACATACAAAGTGCATCACTAAAACAAGTTTACAACACAGCAGCTTCAAGACTGTGTGCACGTTTTGGAAATTCCTGTCTCTTGATACAGTTGAATTTTAGTGAGTGCCAGGGTATCTTCTCGACTTACTAAAAGCTTATCGGCTGCATCAGCTTTGTGAGCAATCCACGTCTTACGCATTTTACGACTGCTGGTTTCCAATCCACAGTACTGGTTTAACAAAACTTCGTCAGCAAATTATGCAAAGATGACGGAAAGCATTTTCTGTTTGGAAATTCAGTGACAATCTTTTTAACTTTGGTTTTTATAAGCTTAACCTTTTTCTTGATGCAAAATTTAAATTAAACGTAAGCTTCTTTGCTAAAACCGTTGTTTATTATTATTCAAACAATAGTGACATGCCAATGACATCAATAGCAGGCATCCGTGAAAAGCTGTTTGTGTATAGAAATGACGTTTTTTTACAAAATTTGATTTCTTCCTTTATGGTTTATAAATACTTTTAAAATAAATTTTGTGTACGTCTTCCAAATTAACTGCAAAATACTGGACATTAATGCTAGTTTTAGTTTAACACAGTAATTGATGACAGTCCACTTTTCATTGGGACACAGTGTATATTAAATACACTCTAACACTAATAACAATAATACTTTTGTATCACTAAGAAAAAAACTAAAATTACTGATGTAACTAAATTAAAATAATAAACGAAAAAAACTAAATTATTCAAAACTGAAATCCATCGTCAACCTAAAGCATCACGGTTCTATCGCCGTTCACCAATCAACAGTCTAGAAAGTTATCAAATTTAAGCAAGATCACATCTTTAATCAAAACTAATCAACGAGATTAATACTGTCAATCTGTCATAGTCTAATCACAGCAACGCATAGCAACTGTTCATACAAGGCCGTAACCAAACTTTTTGCTCGGGAAGCGGGGGTGACCTTTCCCTCTTTTCTTCTTTTCTCACCCTTTCCCTTTCCTTAGTAGTAAGACCCCTCAAATTCAGCTATGGAGTCAATAAGCTCCCTCAGCGGGGTCTGGAGCGGAGGGCAGCCGAAATTAAATTTGGTGCATTTTAGCTTTAAATATGACATCTGGTGGCAACAATTTCAATTATTTTTATCAGAATGAACTGAACAAATTTAGTGCAAGCAGTTTAAACAATAAAAGCAAACAAGGGCGGCGCAACAAATTTAAAAATGAAAATACAAATAATCTACCAACGAAGCAAGCAGAAAAATTCTTGAACTTTTGTATGCAAAACTGTCACATTAACTTTAAAAATTCCCAACATTTCGGGGCGGGGTTTGAACCCGTTAATCCCCCCTTAAATACGGCCCTGGGTGCATACGTAAATCAGCAGTTCAGTTATGAACAGTTTAAGTACCACCGCCGACGACGTTGTTTTGAGTCGGTCTGTTTTTTATCCAAGACAACCATGAAAAGTTAGAAACGGAATTCTTGAGCGATTGAGCCTGGCTCGAGATAAAAGTGGTCAGATTTTTGGAGCGATCCAGATACTTTTATAAATTCTGGATCATACAAGATTAAATTATCATCAGTGGATGGATGGTATGTAAACCGACACCATTGTGTTTGCGACGTTAGGTGGCAGCTTGCACTATACTCGACAGAGGTTTGAGATATCTGATCGCTTCTAGTTACAAATACGGCGACAATTAGCGAACCAATCCTACTCAAAATATGCCGAGGATTTGGTCGTACAGTCACGCAGCAAAGGCACAGTTCATCACATTTACGGTTAAACATAATATATGCGGATGGACGAGCTGTCAGTATAATCTAGCACATAAGCCTAAACTAAAAAAACTAAATCGTTTTAAATGGAAAAATGAAAAGAGAAAAACCGAAATAAAAGTACAATTATACTGTAAAACATTAAAAAAACAAGAAGCTTAGCTATCGTTAGGGTGGGCCGATCGTACTAGTTGTCACTAACTATGAAGGTCATCTAAAGTCAGTAATTTTTATGTCATCTGTTATGTCACTTCATATTAGTATACAAATAGTGACTGCCGTCGGCGTGACGATGACGCCAATCAAATAGTCTGGGAGGGCACTACTGTCAATAGTGCATCCATGGAGGGCACTATGTCACTGCGTTGTTGCTGAGGAGGTGACTATGACGTATTTGTGAACGTCACGTGACGTGATTTGGACCAATTGCATGCAGGTATTTTGCGTCGAGGTATAACAACGATTAATAGAAACCCAGGCCCTATTTCGCACCGTTTAGCCACAATAGCGCGCACTGGCCTTCAAGGTCATCCAAGGTCGATGATTTGCAGTTCATTTGAAAGCCAGTATGCGACTTCCTGTTAGTGATCAGTAGCAAGTTAGCAACCTAGGCTCTATCTTGCACCGTTTAGCAACAGTACAGCAGTGACAAACGGACGGACAGACGACAACCACCACAAAGGGCCGACCTTTGCAGCTTAGCGGTCGGCCCAATTAACACTGAGATAAAAACTGACTGAGATAAAAACAAGTGGAACAGAAAAATGTTCAGACTAGCACTAAAAACGGAATCAATGAAAAAATCAGCCGATCAACGTTGTCAAAACAATGTTGTCGATACATGAAAAAAGTTCAGAATGGAAACAATACGAAGAACAGGCGCACATGGTATTCTCTAGGGCCTAGGCAAACCCGGGACAGTCGTTTGATATTCCTTCTCCAACTGTTCGCTATTGGAAGAAAAGTTGGGGAATCGGAAAGTGCTAAAATTTAAACGGTACCCTGCTTGACACCATTCGTCCAAGTTTTTCTCAGACGTCCGCTTAGTTAAATTCAGTCAAGCTTCATATTTTGTCTTCGTTTCTTTCAACACCAAGCAGCACTCGGCTACTGTTCGCTAGGTGGCTCCAGAGTCACGCCAGCGCAGCACGAGCTAGTCAGCTCTGCGAAGAAAAACACCAACATATCAGCCGCCTGAAACACACAAAGATCGATATTAAAAAAACAACTCCAGCTACTGCTAGCTTGGCCCGACCATACCGCCTGTACAGTTACGAAGGCCAGCGTCCGATTTCCTTTCCCAGAGTGACTAGAGTCCCATTGGGGACAATGCCATTTCGAACGCTACAATCAACGCTAGGATGCGATATACGGTAATTCGGCGCACGTGGCTGACAGCTGCCGGTAAAGACTTTGCATTCAAAATTGTGGCCAAACCGCTGCATATAGAGACATGGTTACCGACAGCCTATAGGAACTTATTATCGTCGTATCCAATGGTACTATTGCCGACCCCTTACGACATACCGTTTAACCACAATGCCGCACGATTGGTATAGCAAAGGGCATAATGACTCTTCAAGGTTATCCAAGATCGCCAGTTTTCGCGTCATCTGAAAGAGCTTATGCGACTTCCTATTTGCACCCTCTATAACTTTTTTAGAAAAATTACTGCACAAATGTGAATTAGAATTGCTTTGGATTGACATGGCTATCAACTATAACAA
>Ga0209367_1012786_pt1 | contig 10909 bp, 5 predicted proteins | sample WorMetLIZISLAND2_FD_187412 | JGI IMG/M metagenome (GOLD analysis project Ga0209367, IMG submission 187412) | Marine gutless worms symbiont microbial communities from Max Planck institute for Marine Microbiology, Germany - Olavius geniculatus... ... | reverse complement strand
TGGAAAATAAACGACACATATATTTTTCATGCAAAATGCCCCGTATTAGCTATAGCAAAGGCATTTGATCGTCTCTGTGTCTGCTACACATCTGTCTGTCAAGTCATGGGTTCTTTACCCTCAGGTCCCTGAAGGACTGTAGTTTCAATATCCAATGATTTTTCAGAAATCCGAAAGCCAAATGATCAGTAAATCACAGAAATTTTACTTTGCAGTTCTTTTACTTTGTAAATAAGCATTGCTTTGAAGGTGTCAACAATGTGAAGCAAGGAATTGCACAAATTTACAATTTTTTTAATTTGTTAAGATTCATAAAATCCAAATTCTTTTTCTACGTATTATTGAACTTGTGCTGTGCTGTGATTTTATGCACTGTTGGCAGGTGTTATCGCTTGGCATGGTATTTATTGGTGCAACAATGACACTGATAGCACACTGGCCAGGCAGTACGTCGATTGGGGAAAACCCGCTCAAGATCGCCGGTCCCGTGCTGTTAGCTGTCGGTCTGGTGGCATTGGTGATCGGCATTTTTCTCGTCTGTATTGTAAACAAAAGGGAACGAAGGCGCTGGCAGAAACAGATGGCAGACATGATCACCTCACGATCGTACGTCGTCATCTAAGCGTAAATTTGCATACCGAGCAACGTAACTGTACTGAAATTAACTGACACGGTTTAGTTTTTGGTGAACTGACCAGTTGGCAAGCAACGCCATTAGATGGTGCCTACTGTAATGCATTACTGCTTGCCCATTGGTCAGTTTGTCAAAAACTAAATCATGTCAGTTCAGTTCAGTTGCGACACTCTGTACATGCCTTTGAAGAATTTCTGAGCTTCCGATTGCCAACTGTCCTGGGAAAAAATTGCATCAATTTTACGTTTTTATTGGACCTTCGAAGGTATTAGGTAGTTTTTATTTTGGTTTCAAATTAACCTGAAAAAACACTGCATCCAGTTTGTAATACTTTAGTATCTTTACGGACTTTATGTCTCATGGGTACTATTAAGTGTGTCAGTTTGTTTTTATGAGTTGTCTTGTAGCATTAAGTGACATATTATGATATAAAAATAGCAGTGAAAAAATGTAACTTTTTCTATCTTTATTTTTTGCTGACTGCAACCAGAAGCGCAGATTATGGATCATGCCTTTGTGTCTCCCCTGTGGCAGCTTTTAACTCCCTTACTTTTTTGTTGTAACTCAAAAACAAAAAAGGGTAGAAAAACAAGATTTGAGTAAAAGTTTCCAAGGTCAGGAGGAACCAAGATATCACATTTTTTGCTGGTTTTTTTTGCCTCCACAGCATGTTAATTCATGGTTTTTTATTGTTGCTGCATGTGCAGTCCAATTGTGTTAAACGAGGCCAAACTCCTGAGGCCAATGATGAGGCCAAGGTCAGAACCATAAGGCTAAGGCCAAAAGGACAAGGCCGAGATTGAGGCCGAGGCCAAGAATTAATACTATGAAAATGACAAGGACGTAGTAAGCTGAAAGTTTTGTGGTGTTATCAAGGCCAAAGCACTACGACTGAGGCCAAATCAAGGCCAATTGCTTAAGAACAAAATTGATAGCAAGGCCGAGGTCTTGAGACCAAAGCTGAGGCCAAAATATTGGCCTTGAGACCACTTTGGTCTTGAGGACTTAACATCTCTGATATGAACTGTGCAGGAATGCAGACTTGGTGGGAATAAACGATGAAACACAACTGCATGGAAACGTGACATCACCACCTGGCGGAGTCTACCAGACTCAGCCAAAGGACACCCAACCTCGGCCCATCAGTGGACCAGTAGCCAATGATCCTTATGCCAGGCCCGGTACTGGTGCTCAGCTTGATGGTGAGTTTTTAGGCCGACGATACATAGTAACAGTAGACTTTATGTTTCGCTTTGTTTTTTTCTAATTCTCTTATTTTTCTTTGTTTTCCACTTTTCCTCCGAAGCCAGACAGCAGACCATAGCCAGAATTGGGGGAAGGACGACCCTTACCTGGAAGGAATGAGGCCAAATTTCATTGAGGTTCGTCGAGGGGTTTTGGAGGTACCACATTTATAATCCATACCTTGGTGAACAAGCAGCCATTGACCTAGACAGTTGGACTTAACGGTGCCGGGCGGCCTTATGTTTGGCTCTTCAACATAATATACTAGTATGTCAGACTAGAAAGTTGGAGAAGATGATGACACATTGACCATTTTCTGGTGCCTGTTTCTGGCGCCGGAAACAGGCGCCAGTGGTTTGGTGCCAGAAACCATGACACGCTTATCCGGCAAATGATACCGGCAGCTTGTCAATTATGCTTTTGTTTAAGATCCTATCATAATAGGTTATTAATGATGCATTATACAGAAATTCGTTTTTTTCATACTGTTCTATGAGTTGAAAAATACTTTTGTCACTCGACTTCATTTTTCATCTTTGCTTACAAACAAACGAGCAGTGCTATCGTCTGCTCAGACTGACCAATCACAGTTCAGCTTTCCAGCCGGTTTTCGGCACGAAATTGAACACGCTGTATCCGGCGCCGGTTTCTGGCACCAGAAATGTATGACAGACTGACCAGTTTCTGGTACCAGTTTACTGGTACCAGAAACAGGCGACTGAAACTGGCCAGTGTGTTATCACTATTACTCTACTGATATCTATGTGGTGGTTTGGCGTAGTTGGTAATGATACTGTTCGCATCAAGAAAGTGAGTTAATCATCACTGAGCCTGGTTAGTACTTGGATGGGTGACCGACAGTTGGCAGCTGGGTAAACTATCTGGGTATGTAACCAGCCACCCAGGTCAACTCAGCCTGGCCATCCCTCAGTGGCTAGGCGCAATGAGTACCAACAACAGATGTGACGTAAGCAGGCACACTGTGCGATGCACTAGCCCCGTATCTATGGTCACCCTGCCGTGTAAACTGGTGTCTGGCTGATGGCTAAGGAAAACAGAGACATTGCCGTCCTATGGTCCTCATCGCTCGGGAAAGAATTTGTGTTTTTACAATATCTGTGTCAGAAATGTCATACGTCACCAGGGGGCATAAATACATCTTGTGTCTGTCAGTTTTCAGGTGCAAATTTGTTTCGCAGCCGTTTTCAGTTAGATGTTTTTTTTAAAATTGATATAGTTGCCCTAATTTTTTGTTGGTCCTTTGGGATGATCTGCCACTGCTAATGTGGCATTTGTCACATAGGCCAAAGAGCTATACGCCACGGGGGGGGGCATCTGCGAGGTGCTAATCTCCTTTTCTGTTGCCATTGTACACATAGGTGGATAGACCACTGAGTCTGCGATGCATGGCCAGTGCAACGCCAGACCTACGGTTACATTCCCAGCCGCAGAGCATCACCTGCTTGGTGAACAGAGGCATATGTGTGTGAACAACTTGCCCAGAGTTGTTACCTGGCACTGCACTGGCTGGGAGTCGAACCATCGACCTCACAATCACTAGTCCAACACGTTATCGGTACACTACCAAGCCACACATTATATTGCCACATATATTAGTAAAATGCTGTGTTACTGTATCATATGAAGGTAACTCGGCTGGTGCAGTGGTGATAGAGGGTGACAACGTGCCAAAGCCGGTCCGAGTCACAAAGCCTCGACGTACCAAGGACCGCTCAGGTAAGTGACGAGCAACTGACTAAAACAAGAAACCCAGCTATTGCTAGGATGGTCGACCGTACTGACTGGCAATTTTTGAAGCACTGTCACTGTTTGGTAGAGAAGGGGAAAGTCAGCAATGGAGGGATTAGATAGGGCATTGGTTATGTCTATAATCTGTTATTAGTAACCATTCCATTGATAAATTTTGGCCGTATTGCACCATGCAAATTTTGGGGTTGGGTAGGCATCCCTATTTTGGGAGAACTGCAGGCGTCCGTAGGGGGTCGGCAATGGTATGATTGGATAGAGCATTGATATTTTTCTATAGGCTGTCAATATTAACCATGGCGCTAACTGAAGCAGTTTGGTCGCAGTTCACAGTGCAAGTATTTGGGGTCCATTTGGGGGAAATACAGGGTTTATAGGAGGTCAGACTTAATACCACAAGGTATCTCTCCAACAACCCTGTTTACTTGTTCAGGCAGTTTCCTGGTAAGTTGTACCATTCAGCCATACACTACAGACAACAGACAGTTCACAGCACTTCTGCAGACCCACTGGCTGGATTTTAGGGGTCTTAATCGTATGGGATGAAAGAAAGGGAAAAGGGGAAGGTGGGAAGAGAAAGGCGAAGGGAAGAGAAGAGAAGATTGTGTCACATTTCGCCAGTTTTCTTTGATCTGTGGAGTCTGTCACATTTCGCTGGTTTCGAACGGCGTCCACGGGAGGAGCACGGCCTAAGGCTGGCTGTGGGCGGGGCCATTGAGAATGTCTGCAGTTTGCACACAGAATAAACAGAACATACTCTGTCAAACTAGGCCTATAACAATCAGTCACATTATGTACTGATATAGCCTAACCTAATGTGATTACTTTTTAGACAGGAAACAATTTATTGTTGAGTTTATGTTTCAAGGAAAACAGTTTTGGTTTAAGCTGGATCTTGATGTTTACTGAATAAGCATGATGTAAAGACGTGACAGCGTTCATAGACCAGCTGTTTCTGTCACTTGGCCCCACCTATCACCGGCCTCTGACCGTGCCCCTTTCTCTGCCGACCCTCGCAAACCGGTGAAATGTGACAGTACTGAGAAGAGGAAGGAAGGCGAGCCACTAGTTCACATTTCTGGCTAAATGAATTGTGCTATTAGTTAATAACGTTGTAGTGATGTTTTGCCAATCACTGCAGGTGAGGATATCTCCATGTCCAGCACAGAAGACCTAACAGCACCGGGCGAGGGTGAAGTTGCTGGACAGGTGGCTCCGAAGAAGCGTCGAAGACCGAAGCCCCCCGCCGGCAGTCAGGAGGAGAGTGAGTTATTGATGTCACGTGACCAACAACAACAAGCACCTGCCGGTGGTGACGTCACTGCGGCCGTTGCTCAGCCATCGCCAGGCGAGGCAAGGCGACTCAAGGTCCACATCAAGGCTCAGCCCGGGGCGTCGGTCCGCATCCAGAACGCACCGCCGGCCGTGGCGCCGAAACCTGCCTACAGATCTAAGCCAGCACACCCGGCGGACACTTCCACCGAGACTGATATATAGACTACCAACAGGGTGCAACCACGTTCCAAAAGTAGAACGAGACGGATAGGTCCTTTTCCCATTTTTTGGACCCAGCCTTTTTCTTCTTGTCCTGACCGACTGATCGCCTTTGTCCCGCAGGGTGTCTAGAGCAGTGTCATGAACAGGATCTGGATGTTGGTGGCACTTAGAGGAAGAGGTATGGGAAGGGGTATTCTCTTCCCACTGAGGAAGGGATCTGCGGAGCGGAAGGGTTTGTGCTCCCACCCCAGAAACATTTGAAGTTGTTTAGTGCATTTTTGGCACTACTGAGTAACTGAATAAGCCACCCCCCCCTTACGGCTACACCAGTGGAAGCCTACAAGCATCTGGGCAATTGAGTTTTTGTATTGGTACTGGAAACATAACTAGCAAACTGTAGCCACTGAGTAAAGTTCGTGGTGTGCATTTTCTGACACTGGATGCAGCGGGTGCTAAAAGTCGAGGGAATTATTATGTTGATGGTGTCAGACAGTCGGGTGTCAATCTCCATCTGTTGTAGAGTTGCGCCTATAAAATATACGTGGTCAGAGATCAGCCTGTGCCATGGGTGTCAGCGCTGGAATATGTCCCATTGTACAGACCACACAGAGTCCATGTCACGTGACTACATCTCAATGGTTGTAGAGTAGACTATTATATGTTGGCTGTTGTGTGTCAGACCTGTGCACGGACTGGGATTATTTTCTCGCACCAAAGGCTGTTCTAGCCTTCAGCGGGGGAGGAATGGGGGTGCTTTTCGGGGCTAAAACCTTGCAGCAGTGGCATAGCCAGAATCTGGATGTAGGAGGCCAGTGAGGGATGTCTGTGGGGAGGGTGCCCCCCTATAGCTACGCCAGTAACTCACAGATGTCCCCACTTTCTGCTTAAAGTCTTTGCCGAAGCTGCCTGGTATACTTTGCTGGTCAAATGTCAATGTCAAATGTAAATTTATTCAGCGCGTTATTGTCAAAACCTCTAATGCGCTGTACACATTAGTACTGTGAAATCAAAAACGTCTTTAGCAACTGTCTGAAAATGTCTGTTAGTTACACCAGTTGATGTGTCATACGAGTGTCCGAATGGGTACCACAGGGTAGTAGTTGGGCGTTGATGGGCAACTCTATGTGTTCTCGAGGCAGTTTTGCACTAAGATGTACCATTTAGCCACAGTACTTGCTCTACAGATATAGCCTTGTACCATATAAGCGTGACCGTTAGCACGATCTGCTAAAAACGTGATATGGCTTTTTATTCAGTTAAAATATGCCCATGTGTGAACTTGATAATTTGAAACTTGTGTATTTTTCGGTAATGAGGCCTGGGTAGTGGGCCACCCCACCCGGTCTGTGTACAGGTCTGGTATGTAGTGTACTACTGATGGCGTCTGTAGCTGTACAGAGATCTACTGCTGTGTATATATGATTAAGTGATTAAGTTCTGTTCAGTTACGTTGCTTTATATGCGCCTTAACAAGAGAATGGATGACTTCACTTTCTGACTTTCGGTGAGCTAAAGTTCAGTCTAAGTGCATACTTTAGCCAAAAAAGTGAAGTGATTTCGCTGAGCCTTTAGCTGAGCTGCAATTTTGGTCTAAATACAAAGTTTCTGCTCAGCGAAAGTCTCAAGTCTGAAAGTATGGTCTAAGTATCTACTTAGCCCTAAGTTTAGTTGAACTTTGGTTCAAGTACAGACTTTAACATTTCACTTCAAGCTTCACTAAGTCAAAAAGTGAAGCTATCTAGTGTCTTTGTGTTGAACTACAGATCCCCTCTGATCATCGGGTGGCACTTAGAAAATTCTACGTCAGGGTTTATTGAAACAATGAGCCTCGATCATTGCGGTGAAGGGCAGTCGTATGGAACACAGTTGACTTACTTGACTTAGTCCTCTTCACTCCTTGTGGAGCATAGGGCCTGAACAGTCATCTTCCACTGTCTCCGATCCTTGACTTGAACCTTGGCAGGTTGACGACCTGCAGCTCGCTGTCCAGACTCCTCCTCCATGTCTGCTTCGGTTAAACGTGGTATATGGCTCTTTATGGGAAACTCGTCTCAGAGCTACGGAGCGTCATCTGCCATATGGGGTCACAGTGTGTCACCTGCCACCCAACACATTTGAGCACGTCCTACCAGACAGGCCGGTAGGCTACTTGATTCACCTACCCCGGAGAGACGTAGGACTGAGCCGACACCAAGACACGAAGGTCAGACTGAGCAGCTGACCTTGGTGTTGGTTATATACAGTGTACCTGAATGGTTCATCTGTCTGCAGAAGGTCACCAATCCAAGTATTAACGACCTGACAGCCACCCGACTGGTAATCGAACCCACGATAGTTGATAGTAAGTCCATCATCTTACCATTATGCCACCGATCCACCAGTGTTCCACATGACCACCATTCACTGCATTAATCCAGAGCTTCCGGGCCAGTTTGTTGCAGCCTGTCTGGTTGTTTAATCCATGTAAAGCAATATCCTACGTTTCACTTTTTTATGCATTACCCTGTAATATAATGTATATGTTACAGTAAGTGATTTGTGTGTATGTTTGTACTTTTGTTAAACCTGTTATATTCCGTCTCCCTATACTCGTTGCCCGCCTAAACTTTTGTATAGTTTTTTGCCATGATCAAATTGCTTATGCAATTTTGTGTACTATTATTACAATTTTTACATTTTGTCTTTTTAATTGTCATAATTATTATTATCATTTAATTCGGATTGTTATAGTAAGTAATGTACGTGTTAGTCCCAGAAACAGCTTACATTTCTCTCCACCTTTATGCTTGATGCATCAAGATGAATTTATAATTTTGTTATATAAAATATTCATCACTTAATTTTTCTTTATTTGTAAAACATTAGCTTTAAAATTACAATCCAAGAATTAAGAGGTGACAATTTTTTATGCCACGCTATTCTTTTTCGCCTATTGAGTTTGTGTTGAAAGCAAGCTAACTATAACGTTTGCTTTTGATCCGTACCAGGATTATTATTTTGCCACTATTTTAATATGGTGTCATGTGAAATGAACGTTATATTTTCACGTTGGAGTGCAAAGTGCTGTAGACTGTGGTGGGATTGAGAACAGCATTAGAAGATCGATGCTGTATCCAGCAATGTTAACCGAGGCCAAGACCTAGGTTGAAGGTAAAACTATACAAGTGCAATAGCATTATAAGCTAGAAGTTTTACGGTGTTAACACGGGCAAGGCATCATGGTTGAGCCAAGGCCGAGGCCATGGCTCCGAGGCAAGGTCAAAATTTTGGCTTCGATACCATTTTGGCCTTGAATACTTAACATCTCTGGTTATATTGTGATTTTCGGCATTCAGTGGCATTGTGGGTTGCAAATGTTAGAGGGGCGCATGAAGTAGGATTTTTTCCAAATACAGCTGCAAATTTTCAACGGAGATGATTAGGGGCATTCGAAGTTTCAGTTCTGTCTGCAAATCTCCCCCGAATGTCACAAATTTTGTATTTTGTGGTAGAAAATTTTCGGACAAGAAGAAATTTCTCCAACAGGACACCAGGCTAATTTACCAACAAGGATTTTCAAACTATTTTCCGACTACCCAGATTAGGGGTAGGATATAACTAATATAATAATAATAATAGTAATTATGTTGAGATATTGTTACCACTTGTTGTTTTTAACTCTTAGGCCAAGTTGAGTCCAAGGCTCGGTTTCAGAATGTACAGTGTCGGTTAAAGCCAAAAGCCCATTTATATCATTTATTTACTGTGTTTTATTGACGTTGCTGTTGTGAAAAATCAGTTGAAATTGTATTGTATACGTTACGTGTATACTGGTGGTTGTTTTTTTCCGGCAGAAATATTTCCATGATTTTCACGATTTAGTTAGGCAGCCTGTGCTAAACTCAACGACAACTTCTTCTTCTTCGGCGTATGGTCGAACTTCAACAAGTTGAAGACTCCTGACCAGTAGTGGTTGTGGACATGCCGGCAGTGCTGAGTGCGTAAAAAACCATGAAAAATGTCCCGGTGCAGAACTAGGTGCTAATTAGAATAGAGATGTGTCTCTGGCTCCTCGCGGAAGGGTCGTGACTCCCTTTCACCAGAATCAGTGGAGTACCGCAGACATAGTTTATGGTAGGATGTAATCCCAGAAATGCTCAGGGATCGATGTATAAACAGCTTCATCAAGAAGACAGTTCCAGTCTCTGACTGTACGGTAGAAAAAAAGAGTTCTTCTGATAGTCAACTGATGATGCAGGAATGTGATATGCCAGTGAGTTTTCTGTTCGAGTTGGTCCAGAGTTGTACTTTAATTCGAGTGGCATATTGACAGCTACCAAACCATAGTGGATTTTGTGGAACAACACTAGGCGTGCATTATGGCAACGTGATGCTAGAGACCCCCAGTTAAGTTCTGCCAACATGGCCCCAACACTGGACGTTCTGCAGTACCTCTTCATGGTAAAACGAGCTGCCCGGCGCTGAACCGATTCAAGTTGCTGAGTATCAGACGCTGTGTAAGGGTCCCATACTGCTTGGCTATATTCAAGAACAGGTCTCACTATAGTGATTTATAAGCCTGTGCCTTGACTGCTCTGTTATTGATGTTGATGTTTCTTTTAACAAATCCCAATTTACTATTTGCTTTAGCTGTGATTGTGTCGATGTGTCTAGTCCAACGCATGTCCTTGCTGATGTTAATACCCAGGTACTTGGCATAATCACAATGTTTCAGATGCTGACCATGTAACTCATAAGGATATGTGATTGGATGTTTCTTTCTGGTACTTGTCAGGGTGAAATTCCATCGTCTACTTCCTCTCCCATTCACATAATAAATTCAGATCATTCTGCAAGGTCTTCGCATCCTGATCATTCTTGATTGCCAACTTAGCCCTATAGTTTTTTTTTTGCTTCAAGGTTTCTAACTGCACATCCGTCGTCTCATTCAATTGAACCAGCCGATATCGTCCCCTTCTCAAACACTGCACAGATTAATGAGAAAAAACAAACGAGCACACTGAATACTAAACAGCGTGTTTTCAAAAAATCTACATGTTGTATTTCAGTGGCGGATTCAAAGGGGACTGCCCCTCCCCATTGACCGGATGCGTCTTATAAACAAGTGAAAATTTTGCACGAAAATGCGTTATTTTGGCCTAAAATTTTCAAAAATTTCCCCCCTACCCTTCCGCCCCCTGTTCCAGATTTCTGGATCCGCCGCTGTTGTATTTGCAATTTTACATTTTGTGCAACGCAATCACGAATCGGCGCAAACAAACGCAGAATGTTCCGCTGTTGCACCACTGCGTTTGCTGTCTAAAAACACAGCTAATAGCGAAAGAGAAATTACTAAAAAAATTACAAAAATATGATGCGCAATTGGTCCAGTGTGCTGTTAAGGCGCGTACATAGCGACGTAACTGATGTACTGACACGGTTTAGTTTTTGACGAACTGACAAACGGGCGAACACGTAGAAACCATATTGGTCATCGATTGACGCGTACGTGAGCGTAGTCACGTAGTCACCGACGCCGTTAGACGATGTCTACTCTAATGCATTACTGCTTGCCCATTGGCCCGTTTATCGAAAACTAAACCTTGTTCTGTTCAGTTACGTCGCTGGGTACGCGCCTTACGTAGATGATAGAATATTATGGCGCATGTCAGTGAACATCAGCTGAACGAATGTGCGCAGAGGGGTCAGTGGCGTAGCCAGAAATTTCAATTGGGGGGAGCTCGTCTCCCTTCCCCCCTCCCCTTTCGTCCCTTCCCTTCCTGCCCC
>Ga0209367_1012785_pt1 | contig 10909 bp, 6 predicted proteins | sample WorMetLIZISLAND2_FD_187412 | JGI IMG/M metagenome (GOLD analysis project Ga0209367, IMG submission 187412) | Marine gutless worms symbiont microbial communities from Max Planck institute for Marine Microbiology, Germany - Olavius geniculatus... ... | reverse complement strand
CTCCTCTTCTCTATGTAAAGTTGATGACACATTGGCCAGAAACAGGCGCCTGTTTCTGGCCAATGTGTCATCAACTTTACATAGAGAAGAGGAGTATATGACATAGTGTAATATTGATGACTGTTTGACTGATTACCGACCAACCTCTCTTCCTGGAAGAACTTCAAATGGCCATATCTCAGCAATCAGTCATCCAATCCACTCCCGGTTTGGTTCTGTGGTGGGGTTGTCGGGGTCGGTCAGTTTAACAGTGTCATTTATATTTATGCTAGACCGACCCTCGTTGCCATGGCAAGACCCTGACCAAACCTCGTTGCCATGGCAATGAATTTTCAGACAAAAAGAATTACAACTGTCAGCTTGTATAAGAGGTATGTCTTGGATCTTTAATTGTAGTTGTAGCAGCAGTAATATTGTGGTAGATGTAGTAGCAGTAGTAGTAGTTGTTGTAGTAGCAATCATAGTATCGGCGGTTAATGTGCGTGGAGTATACATTAGATTGGTTACAATGTAAAGTATTTCTTGTTGGTTATGAGTTGAGCCCAAGCGAGAGTGAAAGATGGATGTACGTGCTTGTCATGGCAGACTCCTGCCCCAGCTTTGACAGTGTTCTTCATCACTTTGACTACATTTGTTTACAGATAGAATCCAAACAGTAATAAGATACAACCTTGATGGAGTCAATATATGCCATTTGTACATCGCAGTAATTGGATACATCTCACTACTTTTGCATGTTCCGTATCACACTTCTGTGCATTACTAATGATGTGACTACCAGTAACTTTCTGTTGTGAACTCTATGAAACTATTATTATGCTGTGTGATATGAACACGATTTGATTAGTTTTTTATTTCAGTTTTCTAATTATGAAGAAGGATAACATATGTATTTGTGCGCTGCAGAAGCGGCTTGGTATAACAGGCAGGCAGAGGGAGGTGGGCAGTTTGATGCACAGAACTCCATGCTCTGACAACAAGCTACAGTTGTGTGAATTCTTGCTGACCCAGAGCCGTGCAGGTACTGGCCTTTGAATCAAATCATAGCCTATAATAAGCTGTATGAATTCAGCAGATTAAAACCTTAACAATTTAGCTTATAAGCTTTGCAATGTGTAACTGTATAGCATGTCTATGGCACGATTGTTATCGTTCGTAACTGATGTATTGTGGCTAAGCGTTAGGTCTTAGGGGAAATTTTTTTACACGAATAATTAGCCCTGTTTCAAGGCTCTCTGCTTACGAAATTTGGAGATGCAGTTCAAGGGAAACATTTTCAAATTTGGGATTGAATGGAGGAATTGTATAGGCTCTAGCACATCTTCCCTAGCATCAGCTGGGCTTCTTGTTTATCAAAGTGGTTTGTTGATATTGTTTACGCTAATATGTGTGCTCTAATAGTTATCTCTTTCAAGGCTGAATACATTTTTTTCGTAGGCTTTAGGGGTGGAGTACTTTCTGGGTTAACGTTGTGATGTTGTAGATGTTTGTCGACATATCATCTAATGTGTCAGCTACTGTTAGCTTTCTACTTCCCATTGTTGACTTTTGTCAACAGCATTCTCGAAACAGTTAAAGTTCTGCAATTTTGCCAACTTTTATCTTGTTACATTAAGTATGTAAGATCAATGCTAATTTTTGTTTGTTTGCATTTTGATTTAATGTCATATTTTTTTATGTGTCTTCTGTGTATGCATATAGGTACATCAGTTGATGAGATCACTGAAGGGCTAGCAGCATTCACGGCAGAGAAAGTCTTTGGCAAGTTCTTCCATCAGCAGCTACTGTCCAACATCAGACTCAGCAAGTGGCTGGATTCCTGGATAAAAATTGGTAGAGCTGCAGATTTGTTGAATGACAATGTACACTGTGGTCCATAAAAACCGTGGCACTACACTTTTGCGCATATCTTCATTAATTATTGATCAATTTTCAAAATTTTTTCACTGGCACGCTCTGTAGACAATTTGCAATAACACAGTTATTATATATTCCACCATGCCATAATTGCATCTCTACACTACTCTGTGAAATATAAATGTAAGGAAAGCTAACAATATTAGCGAACATATAGATAAATGGAAAAAAAACACATCAGACCAACATTGCAGTGAATGATCTGTATGACACTAAACTGTGTTAGACCCACACAGTCTATTGTCATACAGACCATTAACTGCAATGTTGGTCCGAAGTGTTTTTTGTTTATTTGCCAAAATGTTAATTTATTATTATCGTTATATATTCATGCTTCCTTAATATTTCACATTGTAGTGTAGAGATGCATTTATGATGTGGTGGGATATATAATAACCGCATCATTGCAAATTGTCTGCAGAATGTGCTAGTGAAAGAATTTAAAAAATTGGTCAATAATTGGCAAAGATATGGACAAAAGTAAAGTGCCACATTTTTATGGACCACCCTGTAGTAGTGAAAATTGAAAAAGTTATCTGCCAGTTTATGTAATTGTAAGTAGTGAATGCTGGCTGGAGAGTTCTGCTTGTGCAATTTCTTCTTTTGTGAATGGTCATTGATATATGTGTATAAAGTCAGCGTAGCATAGTGAACTCAAAGTGATCATATATCTTAAATCTCTGTTAAGTATGGTACTGCCCCCTAGTGATTACAACATAGTGTTTGTGCATCCCCTATCTCCTGATGATCCTGAATCCAGTAAGAATCTGGATTGCCACCAAGTGTAAATTTTACTTTTTTATGTGCTGTGTCTTACTGCTTAAAAACTTTCATTGAAATTCATTCAGAACTTTTTTAGTTAACTTGTGTACAAAATGACAGTCTCGAAGCGTAATATAATTCCTTGGAGGTAATCAGGTACGATATACCTTTCTACTGTGTTCATTTTTTGCATTGCATCAAAAACATAGACTTTTCTTTTGAGGTAGCAAGTGGGATAATTTCTGAGCTTGAGTATGTTTCATGTCTGATAGGTGCTGTGCCTTTGGCAACGCTAAAGATCATCGATCAAACGTACGACCGCAACCAGACAACTGAGTCATGGCAGCATTTGTTAGTACATGATGTCCGCTCTGAAGGTGAAACTGACCACTTATTTCTCTATCATGCAAACTAAGCTTCCGTCATTTGACACTGTTATTTTGGTGACAGGAAGGGCTTTTGACCCACAAAATGCAGGTATGCCAATGGCCATTTGTTTTGAAGACAAATAAATAAATTTTAATGTGGACATGTCAGTCAATTTGACATTTTTTCAGGGAGTTGACCACAAGTCGTGGAACTGTCGGGGGAAAATTTTGTCCAGTAGAACGGTTTATTCTTTATTGTTAGCTCGTGCATTATACAATTTTCGGCTATACTTTGCTACTGTGACTGTTAGTTATGTAACATGGTTGCGAGTGTTATGAAACATCAGGAAAATGTGAGGTAATTTTGTTTTTCTGGAGACTGGTCACTGTGCAAAAGTTTTGCACCCACAATATACTGAGATAACTTTTGGAGGAAGGCCTAACTTTGGTCCGATTCAAAGAGAAGGCTGGTTGAACAAAGAATGTCATATCATTGCTAGTAGGTTAAATATAGTTTTTGCAAATGTTTTTTTCTTTCATTTTATGTTCATATGTGAAGCTTAAATCAGATTGAAACGTGCATGGTCCTTACCTTACCTTACCTCCAGGGTGGGCAGGCTGCTACACCTGCCTAGCACTGAGGCCATATCAGTTCGGCCCAATGCGCATCCCCGAATGTAAGCCATAAGGTTATAGGAAATGGCTATGAAGTTGTGAACGGCTGTGAAGCCATAGATAAATGGCCATTACATGCAAAGACAGCTGTAAAGCCAAAATTGGCATGAAAGCCGAAGTTTAACCAGAGCATGATCAATGGTAAAGTGTTGGCACCTACGCTATGGATTACAAGAATCTTTCAGGTCATAAGAGCACTAAACCCCAACACCATGTCAAGGTGGCCAACCATGGTGAGGGTAAATGGCCAGTGCATAAACTGGACGCTGTGTGATATGTGTAAATGCAGGAATCGTTGTCGGTGATTTGCCGTGTATCGTAACCGAGGATGAGTTAGTCAGACGGTTGAGCTGTGAGCCGACAGTTGTAGTGCGGCGTGCCGATGTCATGTCTCGTTGGCGGGACAGCTGCGATCTCTCTGTGTTGATATATGGATGTGATGAAGACTGGCACAGTATCAACGTCATCGGTAACTTTTTCCTTTTGTCTGATTAAGTTGAAATTCCATTTGTACTGATAGCTTAAGTAAGTCGTCGACAACAAACCCATAACTTTCACAGTTCCTTGTCACCAACATCACAGACAAGTAGGCAACTTTTCACAATTTCATCAACTGTCAGTGTTTTGCTGGAGATGAGTATACAATGTTTGACGAGCCTAATGTTTGCAGATAAATTTTTGATGCACTACAGCTATGCATTAAGCGTCTATGGCACGATTGTCGTCTGTCTGTCTGTCTGTCGTCTGTCACGGATGTATTGTGGCTAAGCGTTAGGTCATTTGGGAAAATTTTTTACACGAGTAATTAGCCATGTGTGTTAAATTTAGTCATGCAAAATTTCAGTGCTCTAGTGCAAGGGGAACGTTTTCAAAATTGGGGTTGAAGATGGGGGCTAGGAAAATATGTTTCTCAATGGAAAACTGGCCATATCTCGGAAATGGCGAGAGAAGGGACAAGGTTGCTATTGGTCACTGTTTCGTATGAGATGAAAATCATCAACCTTGGATGACCTTTAAGGTCAGTACTGCAACAGGAACTGTATAGGCTGTAGCACATCTTCCCTAGCGACAGCTGGGCTTTCTTGTTGAAACTTGTGAGTGTCAGACCAGCGAATGTTTTGTCTGCTTTCGTAAATATGGATGATAGTGACAAAAAGCTGTTTTGTTAGTGACTGACCTGTTGTAGTTGTTGTCACAACATCATAGCATGTTGCTCTGCGTGATGTGGTTTGCAGGTCAGGTTCTGAACATGCTACGTGAGGAAAGAATGGCTAAGTGCAGCAACGCGTATCGTCCGTACCTAACGTCACACATTACCGTGCCGTCCCGACATCGACCTGGCATCAGTCTATTTGTAACAGCACAGTCACCTGCTTACGATCGACTTCAGCATTCCTTACCCACTGACCTCATCGACTGAGTCCAAACCCCACTTAAGGCTTCACACGTGTGCAATAGATTACAATGAAACTACAAAACCATAGTTTATTATCTTGTATTGCAGTTATATTGTAATTGTGCAAGCTCTTGAAATGAAACACACGAAAAGAGTTGTTGGCCAGTTTGTGGCACCACGTTCTCTGTGTAATAAACAGTAAACTGGGTCAATGGCCATTGCTTAGTGCATCATACCCCATTTACACGATGAAGTAAACATCAAGCATATGCCCCTACATGAAGCATATTTAGAGCACACATCGTGCACATATATATTGAATACGTTTGTTTCATGTTTGCTTCATCGTGTAAATGCGGTATTAGAGGTTAATTTTTGATGTTACGTGCAATTCTCATTTTATTTACTTACTTACTTACACTGGTTGTTTTATTGCAGTTTTTATTGTAGTTTATTGCACATGTGTGAAGCACATTACTTTGATTTGTTGATTGAAACTCCAAAGCAAACCCAGAACAATCTGTAAAAGAAGTCAACAAGTTTGCAACAACTTTTTTCCGAGAAGTCAAACATAAAAATTGCAACTTTGTGACAAATCCATGCAATAGCATCATTTGTTAAAAAAATATGCAGGCAGGAAGATGCAATTTTTTGACAAACAGCTGCAGTGCATATTTCCACCAGAGGAGATGTGGTTGCTCAAAATGTTAATTTTGCTTCTAAATTTTCCCAGAATGCGGGTCTCAGAAGAACATTTTCTGACAGCACAAAACTTAGGTAGGAGATAATTTTCACCACTCTGCTTCCTTGCTGCTACGATGCCGATGAATGCATGCCATCTTGGCATGTTAAAGCATTGTACAGGTTATTTTACGACTTATTGTTATCCAACAAGTTAACATGTTAAATTAGTGGAGTGTGGGCTGTAGAAACAATGACCGACTGATGTGGCATGCTTTCTGCTTGCTGGCATAATAGTTGCGCTTGTTAAATGTTGATCGTATATTTCTAACTGATTGATCATAAGCCTTTACTTCGTCAGACAGCTAGAGCAAAGCAAGTGTAGAAGGCAAAAGAAGATAAATAGGAAACCCTTCACAGAGCTACGAAGTGTCACCTGCCGTATGGGATCATATAGTGTTAGCTGCCACCATGCACTGGTGAACGCAGCCTGCCTTAACCCCAGCCAGACAAGCCAGTACTCAATTAACCTGTCTCGGAAAGATGGAAAACTGAGTTGATCTTGTTACCTGTAAGATGGTTTACCTGTCCGCAGACAGTCACCCATCCAGTTAGTAACTATTTGATAGTGTCCCAATCGGGAATCGAACCCATGACCATTGACCATTCGATCGTTAGTCCGACAGCTTACCGTTACACTGTTAAGCCACAAAGGCAAGCCACAAAGGCAATTGACACAGATATTTGACATGTTCACATTTGAATATGGCAGATGTATGTTAGATGTATGTTAAATCTTTCCAAGATTACGTGATTAGTTGCTGCTTCATTGTGAATACAAGGGGCGTTCAAATAGTTTTGCAAGTCGATATGTTAGACTGAAAAAAACTTTTCAAAAACAGATACGATTTGGAGTGCTAACGCAAGCAGCACAAATATATGCACGACAATTCTCCAGTCTGCAGCCAGTTTTACAAACGTGAGACCCCGGGATATGTGATTTTGTGGAAGCCCTGACAAATACGTTCATGAATTTCTTATTTGCAATATGAGTGCACAGTAGCCAAAATCTGTGCTGGCCATTAATAAGAACGTATGTTAATATGTTAATAAAAACGTATCTGTTAATTACAATGTTGTGTCAGGATTTGACGTTCTGTAAAAATTTTTTTGAAAAGTTAGCAGTACTAGTGATATCCATTGTCTTTGCGAAAGGTCAAACAATTTTTACAGTGTACAACCTGGGGAGCCCTGATGTGTGGGGGCCTGGGAGTGAACCCTGAAGATCTTTTCTAAATCCGGCAGTGCGCTGCAGTCGCACTGCAGCTCAATCCCGAAGTTGAAATTACCCAGCAAGCTGTTCACAATTCTGGCTTCGTACAATAAGACCACTCTACATACAGTAACTATTATCTTTTTCTAAATTTGAAAAATTTTCTCTGTGGTGTCCGGTATCCAAACAATGAATGACTTAAATCTGTGGTAGAAGCCTGACTGGAGGGACCGATGTAAAACGCATTATGACGTCATAAGTTTCAATGACGTCATATCCGCTTTAAGCTCACGAGTTCCGGAGAAATGTGCATTTTATTGGTGTACAAATATTGAAAAGTTTTTTAGTATAACATAGCGACTTGCAAAACTTTTTGAACGCCCCTCATACCTGGTGCTGGCTAAACGGGGTTCTCTGGATGTCCGCTGATAGTGTAGGTGTTTTCTGTCTGTTCTGATAACTAATTGTTGGAGTGGTTGAGCATGGCCCAAGAAGGAGGGGTGATTAGTTTTTGGTGGACTTCCGGATTTTTTTGCGACTCTGTCCACATATTAGAATTTGTTATGTTGACAACTACACAGCAGCGATAAAACTCTATTGTCATTACACTGTGTCCCAAAAAACATCCTGGACGTTTTCGACTGTAACTTGAAAACCAATTAACAGATTTTGATAATTTTTGGTACGAATATTCCCGACACAACTTGCCATTAAATGACCGTTCGGTTTCCCACCTCACCCAATGTATGCTTCTGCACTACCTAGGGAAAGCAGATCAAGCAAAATATGTGTTAAAATAAACAGAAAACCTGAAAAAAACATCCTCAACACTATCGATCATAACTTGAATAAAGATTAGCAGATTTTAAAAATTTTTGGCAGAAGTATTTCTGACACAACTGGCTATTAAATAAGTGTTTTAGTTTTTACCTCACCCAACGTCTGCTTTTGCACTACTTGGGGAAATCAGACCAAGCATAATACGTGTTAAAATGAATGAAACAACGTCAATGAATTTTATCTATCCTAATCTGTAGGCCCCAGCAGCTAGTCTGTTACAAGGTTTGACTGCCATGCAGCAGTGTGTCTATCAGATGAAGTTTAGAAATGTTTGTGAAGTCAAGAAGCAACTGGCACAGCCTGGATTGGTCTGGAGCAGAACATTATTGATACTGTTGTCAATGAATGGAGAAAGCGTCTCCTTGCCCGTGTTCGCATAGTGGGCCAACACTTCAAGCAATTTTACTGCAGGCAGTTGAAAAATGAACAACTTGATGAGATGTTAGCCTAAGTGTCAGAAATGTGAACAAAATGTGTTTTTACACGTTATGTTAATTAAGCAATCATATCGCATTGGATACAAAAGTGATATTTAGCCGGTTGTGTTTTCCCCAGGTAGTGCAGAAACAAACGTTGGGTGAGGTGGAAAACTGAATGGTCATTTGATGGCAAGTTGTGTCAGAAATATTCATACCAAATATTGTCAAAATCTGAAAATTGGTTTTAAAAAGTTACAGTCGAAAATGTCGGGGATGTTTTTTTGGACACGGTGCATATTGATACATTAGTAAACAGCTTGCAGTGTGCTGCTATGTGTGACATTGAAACACATATCTATATTACTACCATCTGATCTTACTGCCGCATAATTTGTCTTAGTCTGCAAATCGTTTTTATTATTTCTGTGTAATGGCAGTTGGAAGCAACACACTGGCATGATTGTTTCAACAAGTACACCGTGTTCTATAAAAAACGTGCCACTTTTATTTTTTTTGAATAGCTTCGTGAATCATTGGCTGATTTTAATAATTTTTGGCATGTGACACAGTCAAGAACTTGACGCAAGTGACTGCAGTTTTGGTCACCTCACTTTATTACTGTCGCTACACTACCTTGTGAAATGCAGAAGTCGTAGTTTGGTCATTTACAACAATGAATTCATACTGCATAGCGCACGTGTCAGCTCAGAAATGATTAACTAAAAGTGACAAACACGATTGGCAACTATTGTGTCTCAAAAACTCACACATCACATCACATCTACTTTATTACAGCATGTGCTCAAAATGTCTTCCTCCAGCGCGAATGCAAGTAGCAAACGTTGACATCACTCGCAGACAGCAGGCTCAACAGCCTGCATTTCACAAGGTAGTGTAGTGACAGTATTAAAGTGAGGTGGCCAAAACTACAGTAATTTGCATGGAGTTTTTTCCTGATGTTGCACCTAAAAGTGGCACATTATTTTATGGACCACAGTGTAGTTCTGGGTTATGAGTAAATAAACATCATAGGCAGTTGGATGCCATCAAAACTTTGGAAAAAAAAATAATTGTTTGTGATGTGTTTTATTGTAAATTCGAGTTTATAGCACATTCAGAATATATTGCAACTAGCTGTGACAAAACGGCAGAAGGCCGTTGCTGCTGAACATTACCTTACAGTTTCTTATCATTAAAATGTCAGAAATTAGAGTAATACATGGAATTTTTAACGGCGTTAATTTGAAAAAAAATCACAATGCTTCAATTCAGCAGCACTGAAATTTGTCTGATGTATGTCAGGTCTTGATTGAAAGTTTGAAGAGTTAGTTCGGTACGTTAGTCTTCCTGCACGATATTCGTGCGAACGTGCTTGATGTTCTTCTGTGCGTAGTGAAAAAGTTGTAATTATTATCCGTGTTGTGCTATACTGATGCATTCTGCTGTTTGACCGTACACTCGGTGGATAGCTGTGACCCGCCATGTGCCTGTTTTTGCAATTGTAAATAACCAGCTCTATTTTTTTTCTTCCACTTGTTGCCGAATGCCTGCTACACAGTTATTTCATTCGGCGTTTGACGTTGTAATATACATAATATGACAATAATATGTTTTCTGTACTGCTTGCACATAGTTGCTACGAATAAACCTGTAATATCTGGTATCCGGACATAACCCCCCTTCCGGACTCAACCCCCCTAGGACGGGACCTCCCCCCTAAGACGGAACCATTTTCATCATAATTTACAGATTTTGTGTCAACAAAATTTTATGTTTAAATTGTTTTATATTAACCATGCTGTTATTGTATTGATTCCATAAAATGGCCTACACTATTGTAAATTTGTCAATAAAATAGCGTTTCACAGTTTGAAAGAAATTCAAAAACATAAAGAAAATCTAAGAAACATCCAAAAATATAAACTGAGCACTAAATTTTCAGGAATGCGATCAAGTAACAGCTTACATCAAAGTAAAGAGTGTCGGGATCTCAATAATTTGCTTTGGTTGTAGCTCACCAGTAATTATCGGCTGCTTAACAACTAGACTCGTTCACACATGTTCGGTACAGTGTACGGACAAAAGACCACTGGATACAAGGCCATCAAGTTGGTTTTTCAGTAGAATTTTCTTTTCAAATACAGTGCACATAAAATTAATATTTTATGTTGCTGTAGTTTATTAAGCCCATTTTTTGTATTCTTTTGCACCCAGTACGGCAAGTCATTAAATGTTCAGTACTGGTCGAGTACAGGGGGGGGGAGGGTTTGTAGGTGTATAGATACCAAACATCAGCCAGTTGTTACTCTGCATTGTCACTATCCTACTGTCATATTTTGAAGATGATTAACAGCACTTCAATGACATAAATGATAATCAGCACAAGAGTTGATATGGTTTTGTTTCGAAATTAGGGTTAATACATTATTTGATTGACAGCAGTCTATTTAGACGCGTGATGTGAAATTAGTTTACGTTTCGGAAAAAAATATCCTTGGTTTTGATGTTTGTGAACAAAGTCTTGCTTACTTTACTCGGATATGACAGAATGCTGTCGGTTATGCGGGGGGAGGGGGGT
>Ga0209367_1012782_pt1 | contig 10910 bp, 5 predicted proteins | sample WorMetLIZISLAND2_FD_187412 | JGI IMG/M metagenome (GOLD analysis project Ga0209367, IMG submission 187412) | Marine gutless worms symbiont microbial communities from Max Planck institute for Marine Microbiology, Germany - Olavius geniculatus... ... | reverse complement strand
AACCAAGTTAAAACACAACTGTAAACCGAGCCAAGTCAAAATCATTTAGTCGAGCTTTAAACATTGCCAGGGATGTGGCTGCAACAATATTTTCTGGGAGAGCATTCCACATGTTGACAACCCGGTGAACTGAGTTTGAACTGATGTCCACGTGTTACAGACGATTGGACTGGTTTAAGAAATTTCTGACAATCAATGTCTACTATCCCATGCAGCATTTCATAACAAAGCGTTCGCCAGGTGCCGTTTGCTGGCGGTTTAGCATCCAGTGAAGTCTGTGGTGTAGTAGCGAAACATAGCTGCTGAGTACTTCAAGTTACTTGACCGATGACGATCACTTGTCAAGGCAACTGTTACACACGAACAGTCAGAGACAGACAGACAGACCACACACATGCGCATAACTTTTTCACCCGTCACTTTTGCAGCAGCTGCTGGCGATAGAATATGACGTTATGTAATTCAAATTCCACTTACTTTGTTTAATTTTGTTTAGTGATTTGTTGTACAACATTCTGCAGCGCACATATAGCCTACAAGAAGCTGAGACCTACAAGTCGAAAGTCATTCGCAAATCCGCAACAAATTGTACAACAAATCCGCATCATCACGAGAATATGATGTTTCTGTAAGAATTCTCTAACAAGTCCAGAGCAAATCGAAGTAGTGAGACTTTTTGGCTTAAGCCAGATTTTGGCAGAAAGACGCGGTGATGGTTCTTTAGAATACCGCGAAAAAGTTGATACGTAGGGGCCTAGTTTGATTCCGTTAACAATCATAATGACATGTCTTTCCGTCGCCAGTCGTAACACACAGGTCTTGATAGTTTAAAAGACAACCGCACGATTTTGCAATGTAGGCCTATGCCTATGCCATAATGGGTGTCGGACAGTCGCCCGCATGGACATTATCCCGCATGAACTATTGCCTGCTACCGCAAGGGCGGACTAACGTCCGTACCGCAATTAGCGGCAATTAACGTCACGGCGGACATTAATTGATTGATAATCATTTATTAGGACGCAACAACCGTGCATCACAGAGCAAAGCAAGTAAAACTAGTAACAACACACTCCACAAAATACATAAAAATAAAAAGGAAATATCAACTGAACTAAAATATACGAAACTAAACTAAACCAAACAAATATTTGTTAAGGAATGACGCCTTGAAAAGATTAGAATTACACTGTGGTACGTAACACAAAGTTGTGACCGCGTTCCCGCATTAGCCGGTAGACTGCCGACTTCATGATCTTGGCATATACTGTACATAATTCATTAAAGATTTTGTTGTTAGCGACGACTGGCACATTGGCTGTTTCATCTAGTAGCCTAGGCTACAACGTAGAAAGGCTGACCGGAGCTAAGGTGAGTAAGGGATGGAAATTGGAAACCCGCTGTGTAGGTGCAAACGGTTATAATTATACTGCGGTCGTCGCATAATCTAATTAACTTTCAGCTTGCCGTGAGACGTAGGCTTACGTCGCAGTCGGTCGACAACTTGACTCCATGCTGGCGACTGCAGCGACAATCAACGACGCGTGACGACGACCTAGCATCATCATCATCATCATCATCAGCAGCAGCAGCAACAACAACAGCATTTCGTGAGACGTCTGCTGCCGCCGCAGCAGTTGAATACTCCGACAGTACCAACACCATCGTCTCCACTCTCGGCCGCTGCTTCCAACACGAAGACGCCATTCTACAAGCATGCAGTGCTTCGTGCATCTTAGCCATCGTCGAGGCGTCCGTCCATCTGTCCGTCCGTCCGTCTGTCTGTCACACTCCGGTATTGTGTCAACATAATGCAAGCTAGGATCACGAAATCTTCACTATGACTGCCACGAAGACTAGTTGTAGGATTTGTAAAGCTTTCCCAAAAATTTGAAAGGGGTCACCCCAATCGAGGGCATTAAATGAGACGGGGGTACAAAAAATTGGCCATTTTGAGCCAATAAGTCGTCGTACCTCAGAAACGGTGCGAGATAGGGTCTATCACTATTAAAAAGTCCCAAATGACCTTTCGATTGACATCAAGATCACGACCTTGAACGACTTTAAATCCCCCTCCCCACCAAATAGGGGATTTTAGTGATTTTTTGCGATTTCGGGCTGCAACACACATTTAAAGAGTAAATTGCGCCGAAATTGCTTGAAATAGACCAAGACAACCTGCATATAGAATTTTCAGCATTAGACGTATATAGATTTTAGCAGTTTAAGTCCCGACCCCCGAGGTTCAAGGAGGCTTCCACTCGCAGGCGTCAAAGAGGGGTACCCCTCATAAAAGGTCGTTATTTTACCACTGTTGGCTCGTCTAGCGCTTGCAGATAGACAAACTTGTTGCTTACCGTAACAATAACTGCTAACAAGCTTTTAAGTGGTTCAACATTAATGACCTTGAACGACCTTGAATCACCAAAATAGGGGGTTTTGGTGATTTTTCTGCAATTTTCGGCTGCAGCACACCTTCAACAGTGAATTGCAACGAAATGGATGGAGATACATGTAGATCCGGACAACCTGCGAACAGGAATTGCTATGCGCTGTCGCGCGTCTCATGAGCTTTGCTCAAATTAGCTGTACATAACAGTAACAAAAGAATTATTAAAATCGGTCCATATTTGCCAAACTTAGACTTCTCATAGAAATGTCAAAAGTGGCCTCGATTTATCCGGGACACAATGTTAGCCTGCAATACACGGTGTTTCAATAAAAATGGACCCCTTTTTCTTTCTTTCATAAATTCACTCAAATATCAATCAATTTATGCAAAAATGTTTACCAGTTGTAGCCCAAGAAATACAGATACAAAATATTTCAACTAAATATGGCAGTTGGTTGATTATTCTTTGCTAGTCGTGATGTAACGCTGACGTCATAATGTGTCGTGAGTATACAAGCTTGCTTGTCTCAACTGGTGCGTCGGTTGCTACCTCGCTCTGATAGTAAGCTTAATCTGGTTTGCTGATAAAAAATGTTCATCGTGTCAGCAATAAGCAACATGGGGGCTGAAGTCAGGTGCTAGAAACTCGACCATCTCGCAAGCTCCGTGTGCTGGTGCACTGTCATGCTCGAACATGCTATCCCTACAAGTAAATGCGACCGCTTTGCGCGCTTTTTGTGGCTGCAACTGTAAAACTTTTAGAATTTGTCATCAGCAAACCAGATTAGGTTTACCATTGGAGCAGAGTAGCATCTGACACATTAGTTGAGACAAGCAAGCTTGTACTCATGTCACGACTAGCAAAGAATACTTAATGGAGTGCCATATTTTGTCAAAATAGGTTAAATTAATATTTCCTCAGTTACAACTGGTTAAAATTTCGTGTAAATTGATCATTATTTGAATGAATTATGAAAGAAAAAGGGGTCCATTTTATGAAACACCGTGTATTAAAACGTGTACAAAACTACAGAAAAAACTGGAGTGAAATAAAATAAATCGCCAGTTAGCTGGCTTTAAATATTTAGACGCAAAACGCAACTGAACTGCACTGAAATTTTAATTTAGTTTAGTTTATTTCTGTAGCTTTGAACGCGCCTTTATCTTCACGCGGATGACACGCATACCGCGCACAGAAGAAGGCCTGCGCATGCGGACGTCAAAGAAGGGTACCCCCTCTTAAACGAGGCTATTATATCGCTGTTGGTTCGTCTAGCGTGAAAACAGTTGCAGATAGGCACATACATAAGTCTACTGCTTATCGTAACACGCACTAATCATGAGCTCTTTATTGGCGTCAATTTAGATGACCTTGAATGACCTTAAACCCCCAAAATAGGGGGTTTAACGTTTTTTTGCAATTTTCGGCTGCGGTGCACATTTTAAGAGTATATTGCGCCGATGTGGCTGGAGATAAACTTGAAAAACCTAAGTATGAAATTTTTAGCATAAAACGTACATAAAACGTACATTTCTAACCATCTAAGCTAAATTTCGATCTCCAAAATTCAAGGAGTCTTTCATACGGAAGCCTCAAATTTTGGTAACTCCTTCAAGACGCAGTGTTATTTTATTACACACTGTACACTGACTGCCCAGGTGGCACGACCGCTGCTGTCGCGCGTTATGTGAGCTTTGCTCATATTACTTGTTACTGAAGTAATGTTCTCCTGTAGGTGGTCAATTGTGGTCTATTTATTTTGCTTGCATGGTTATGAATGACCTTTTGGGGTCATCATCATCATCATCATCAGAACGCGTAGTCGGCGGTGGACCGCTGCGCTCTCTATTCCCCCAATCATCAGCCGCTGTCCAGGCCTCCCGAGCTGTTAAACGTGTCACTTTCAGAACGTCACGTAACCAGGCACATCGCAGTCTTCCTGGCTTTCTTCGCCAACCAAGATGTGGTACCATGCCGGCATGTGCTTCAATTACCAACGCATGAAGAACGTCATATGCTGGAGTGCCTTCTGGCAGGTGTCTGACATGTCCGAACAGAGCCAGCTTTCTGTCATTGATGACTGCACGTATGTCTGGTAGACCTGTCTTTTCGGTGACTGCCGAGTTGGTTACAAAGTCTGACCACCGGATGTCTATACTATAGAATGCGGCGCTGGCACTGCATGTGCATGGAAGGCTTGTAGCCTTTTGCAATCAACCTTGAGGATGGTCCATGTGTCAGCTCCATGAAGAAGGGATGATTGGACATAGGATGTGTATATTTTAAGCTTTGTTTGTATAGGCTTAAGCGGGATTGTTTCCAGACATTGTCAAGTCTCCCAAATACCGTTGATGCGATGCCGATGCGGCACAAAATTTCCGGTGTGCATTAGCCGCTGGAGTCCATGTCGCTGCCGAGATAAGTAAAACGGGTGCCAGACTCGACTCGTTCATTGGCTACATCAACCGAAGATGCTGGTGGTCCGGAGCCCAGGTTCTGGATCTTTGTTTTTATCCACGAAGTGTGCAGTCCCATTGTGGCAGCTGCTGAGTCGAACGCCATGAGAGCAGATGGCCACTTTGCGGCATCGGATGTGAACAATGCTGCGTCGTCGGCATGAATTTCCATCGACTGATGTTAATGCCAAGCGCTGAAGAGCACTGTGACATTATCCAATCGATGGCAAGGCAGAAAAGCATGGCGAGGATACATCCCTGTCGAACACCAGATGAGGTGTGGAAGGGGTCTGACAGCTTCCCGCCAATCCTCATCCGAGCAGTTGTTTTGAGGTCACGTGACGTCAACTGTCACGTGATCATTGGACTCACTGTTTGACATTGGTGGTCAATGATGGCTTTGTGTCTATCTTGCACGGTTACGAAGATACGGGGTCTCAGAGATTTTGGGGTCCCGACCTTGGCCTTTTCGGGTCTCACGTGACATCATAGGTGATATTAATAGAAAGTCGCATAAACCCTTTTAGACGACATAAAAAATATCGACCTTGAATGACCTTGAAGGGTCATATCTGCTATGCCAATGCTGCGGTAAGTTGAAGGGGATCAGAGATGGTACGTTTGATACAGCGATGACGAGTTCCTATAGGCTGTCAATAGTAACCATGCAGCTGTTTGGTCGCGCCGAACTACCGTATCGTATTCTAGCGTTGATTGTAATGTTCGATATAGCAGCATCCTTAGCGTGTATGGCAGTGCACTGCAGTCACCCTGGAAAATCGCTTTTTTCCGCGACCGGAAGTTGGACGCTGGCCTTCAGATATAGGTGGTAGGCTACAGTCGGATCACTTCATCGACAGCTGGGCTTTTTGTTATTTATCTGATATTTTTTGCATTGTTGGCCTATTCCAAATGATGTTCAAAATGTGCAAAATCCTATCAGTCACTTCTGATGACGGTAATGTGTCGTGGAAACAGCTTTTTGTCCTTGGTTTTGGCCTTGAGTTTATTTTGGCCTCGGTCTTTGTCCCAAGTCCTTAGCCTTGGCCTTGGCCAATGGCCTTGAACACGAAGTCCTTGCTAACATTACTAGAGATCTCGCGGTGATAAAAACATAAGCAGTAAAACATTAGACCGCCGAGAGGGCGGCCTAACAAAATACTTGCAGAACCCTCAGATATGTTTGCAATTTAGTGTTTCGGCGTAGTTGTGACGATTGCGTAAAATATTGAATACTTTTCGCAAACTTTTTGTGCTTTGCACGGTTTTAGTTCAGAAAAAATTTAATTGTAACTTCTCTAACAGTGAGAATGTTATAACAACTTTTCCGATCGAATCCAAACTGGGTACTGCACGAATGAAAACAGTTTCACGGTGTAGCCTACTGTCAGCTGTTAATGTTGTTGGGTGTGGGTCAATCTATAGCACAGTGTTTGTGGGTGATTGAGTCTAACTGGGTCACTAGTCCAAAGCGGCACTAGTCCGACATTGGGTATAACTCAGTCCGCCACATAAGCTAGCCAGATGCCGCCATAGCCAGAGTCTGCCAAAGCCAAAGATGCAGTTTAACTCTATTCCTAACCCTATCAGTAACCCTAACAGCAATGCTATCCCTAACCCTCGCAATGTCCGGACTAGGCCTAGTGCCTGTGTGCGGCGTCACGGCGAGCAGTTGGCTTGGTGGGTGGTCCGTCAGACGTCGAGTGGTTGATAGGTGTTCGCACCGGCTGCAGTGTCTGAGACGCTGGTCGCCGGCAGACGTCCAAACGTCCAGCGTTCGTCGACCTGACTCCTCGTGTACACAGCCTGATGATCGGCAGCACCGCTGTCGTGGCGTCCACTGGGCAGCGCGTCGGCAGGAAATGCAGGGACCGACACGAGCACGGTTTCGTCGTGGCCGTTGGAGGCCTCGTGGCCAGTGGACCGCACCGGTAGCTGGCCGGCGGCGCTGTGCGGGCGCGTGGTTCGAGGTCGTCTGTCTTCTGACTGGTCGTCTGCGGCACAGAGTTCAGACGAAGCCGGCAGTAAGAGTGTCACGATCTGATGCCGTCGACGCCATTCAATGAACAGTCGCCTGTGATAGCGCGCCGTGTCCTACATTATACACCACCAGACCACATCACCACTTTCATCAGTGCGCCTACATCCCTGCTTAGATTTTAGCCTCTCGGTAAATTTTTTTGTCGAAAAATTCTCGTCAAAAAAAATTTCGGTTCAAAATCCCACATTTCAAAGAAAATTTAAAGCCAAAATTAAACTGTTGAGCACCCACGAATGACGTCATCTGTCGTCCGCTAATTGAGTTTGTCGGGATACTACGTCATGCTCCATCCAGGCCAGTCGAGAGCCACAGCGGGGCCCGGGGAAACATTCTCGCGGGGAGAATTTTTTGGTCTTTTTAAAATGGCGCATTCTGGTGTACTTTATATTTTTGAGCGACGGCGGGGCCCCAGCTAAACGGCGCGGAGCCCGGGGTAACTTACTCCCTACTTCGACCTCTCGATGGGTGACTATCTAGAGGGCTGTGGCCTGGCCCCATATCTACTTTTTGACCGACGACGCCGCTACGCATCACACAGTGCAATTTTAGTTGCGACGACATGCTGCACGGAAAAGAAACAACATTTTCCCTGATGATTTCTTCACTTTTGGTCGATTGCACGAAATGTTATCCAATATTTACTGCAGTATTCGCACACAAGTGAAGTCCGATCATTGCCGGCAGATTATAGCATACGCACCACACCGCAGACGATGATGACGACGACGAAGAAAACTGTGAGTGACAGCAGGAAGATTGACAGTAGGCCTAACAGCTCGCTGACGGCTACCCGGTCTTCAGATCCAGAAAACAGCGGCTTTTTAGAGCAGTGGATAGCGCCGACGACGAAAACGAAGACAAACGAAGACATGATCAAAGTGAACACGATATATGAACAGATGTCATCCACCAGTTCGCGCCAATGCGGCAGCTCTGAGTCTGACCGACTTCTTAGCCACTAAACGCATATTTATACCCCGTTTACACGACGAAGCAAACATGAAGCAAACTTAGAGCACACGTCGTGCACGTGTATATTGAATACGTTTGCTTCGACTCGTTGCGGAATTACTGTACAACAAGTCGTGCAAATATAACGACTTAACTAATGATACGACATCCTAATTGACACGTCATTCAAAATGTTGTGGATCTGTGGCATGCAGGCTTTCAATTTTTTACGGGCGATAGCAGAATGCATCGCGCGTCTTAGCCATCGTCTAGGCGTCCGTCTGTGTGTCTGTCCGTCCATCCGTCTGTCTGTCACTATCGTGATCTGTATCAAAACGGTGCAAGCTAGAATCACGAAATCTTTACCGTGGGCTGCCCCAAAAACTCTATATTTTAGCGACAAAATTTCGTGCCCGTGGGTGAGGGGCTTCCCCTCGAACAAGGGCGTCAAAGACGGGTACCCTCCCTTAAAAAGACGTTATTTTGCTTCTATTGGCTCTTATAGTGTGAAAACGGCTGCAGATAGGTACAGACATGCTGCTTATCATAACAAGCACTGGTGACAAGCTTTTTAGATTTATCAACATCGATGACCTTGTACCCCAAAAGGGGTTTTTAGTGAATTTTTCGCGATTTTTGGATGCAGCACACATTTCAACACTGAATTGCGACGAAATTCCTGGAGATAGACCAAGACAACCTGCGTATGAAATTTTCGGCATTAAATGTAGATCTTAGCAGTCCAACTCCCGACCCCCTAGATTCAAGGAGGCCGACGCAGGCGGGCGTCAAAGACAGCTAAGCCTATCCCCTCTAAAGTGATTATTTTACCGCAATTATCTCGTGTAGCGTGAAAACGGTTGCAGATAGGCACAGACATGCTGCACGTCATGACAAGCACTGGTGACAAGCTTTTTAAATTTGTTAACATCGATGACCTTGAACGATCTTGAACCCCCCCCCAAAGGGAGGTTTTGTTAAACTTTTTTCCGCAATTTTTGGCTGCAGCGCACATTTCAGCAGTAAATTGCGACGAAATGGTTGGAGATAGACTAAGACAACCTACGTAAAAATGTAATTTTCAGCATTGAGCGTAGATTTTAGCTGTCTAAGTCCCGACCCTTTAGGTCAAGAAGGCCTGCACAAGCAAGCGTAAAAAAGGGGTACCCCTCTAAAAAGTGGTTATTTTACTGATATTACCTCGTCTGGCATAGAAACAGTTGCAGATAGGCACAGACGTCCTGCTTATAAAATAACAAGCACTAGTGATGAGCTTCTTAGGAATATCAACATTGATGATCTTGAATGACTTTGAACCCCAAAAATAGGGGTTTTAGTAATTTTGTTAGCGATTTCAAGCAGCGACACACATTTTAAGAGTGATTTTGTTACAAAATTATTATTATTTTATTGCATGCTGTACACGGATTGCCAAATAGCAGGATCGCTGCTATCGCGCGTCACGTGAGCTTTTCTCAAATTACTTGTTTGGACTTGTGGTAAGCTCATTGTACAGCAAATCCACAACAATTCGAAGTATGTGGAGTTTGGGCTTAAGTCAATCTGCACTTTTATAATTTGCACCTGCATTCAAACAACGCTTTCGTCTATGCACTTTGCAGCATATGTTACTGCGTTAGCAGAATGCGTGTATTTTAAATTTTAGGAGTCGGAATATATGAAGGAATTCAGCGGCGTCGGGACTTAAAAAGTTGGAAGAACTGCAGGAAGTTGCAATTTTCCCACAGACAACAGCAAAAGGTGCAAATTTCCCATAGAAAAAAAACACAGATGCTCACAATTTCAAGTTTACTCCTATGCATTTGGTATACGTCGAAAAAAATTGCGACGGGCTGGCACGATGCCAATTGATGGCGTTTGAAAACGCAAAGATTGGTGGAGATAGAGACATTCTTTAAAGGGATGAGGTGGGACTGTAGTTAAACGTAAAGAAGCAAGCATGGAAAAATATGTGGATGTGTGGGGGAGGAGGCTGGTTTACACTGTCGCACACATTGACTTTCACATGAAGTGAGAGAATTGATCATTTAAAAAAAAATTCAGAACAAAAGTTATAGCCTGCCGTCCGGTAACCCACAAGGCCCACATTTGTCTGCTTTTCGGTTTTCAGTTTCAGTGGCATAGCGGACGTCCAAAGTTAAAAAATCTGGTTGAAATACGGGTATAATCGTGCTTGGTCCCGACTTCCAGTATAGGCTATAGTACCATCTTTACGATCACGACGGTAAGCCTGGCGTTATCAATACGCTTCGGCTTCTATTATTTTTATACAGATAGTTAGCAGAAACCTTTCGGAAGCTCTCTCGGAAGCTGCGCTGCATGAGCACAGTGTGGTATCTGAATCTGCAGATGCCGCATGTGTTGAAGCGTGCGGTGTTCAGCCAGTGCTCAATACACGACCGGTGTACGAGGCCGATCGTTCCTCGGCACTTGCACGGGGCGAGCAGTGGCTCCCGCACGTTGGTTTCATGACAGATCCTACAGATCGGACTGCTCGCCACGCTACAAACAGCAGCACAGCGCGCTCTGCTAGTTATGCTTTGTGGTGTATGATGATAACTTCGTTAATGGGGCCAGTGACCTTTAAACACCTTCAAACGCGTGCATCACTACTGACGACATATATACATATATAGCCTAACTCAACGTAGCTTTTACACGCGTCACATAGACGTGTAGATGACACAACGGTCACTGAAGGAAGTGGGATCTCGGAATGGGCCGCTGCTTCCTTTCTGTACATATTTAAATATTTTTAATTCTGAAAATGCCACAAACACAACATATGACATACTTGCTTAATAAAAGCTATAAGAGTGAGCCGCTGGCAGTTTAGTTACAGTGTACCAATGATTCGCTGGTCCTATAAATTACAAAATTATGGTGTGAGAGGTGTTGTGAACCAGTGGTTCAAAAGTTATCTGAGTGGAAGAAAACAGATCACATCTATAAGAGATAGTTATTCGGATATTGGCTCTGTAACGGTGGGTGTGCCTCAGGGTTCAGTTCTTGGACCAGTATTGTTTCTTCTCTATATAAATGATATAT
>Ga0209367_1012781_pt1 | contig 10912 bp, 7 predicted proteins | sample WorMetLIZISLAND2_FD_187412 | JGI IMG/M metagenome (GOLD analysis project Ga0209367, IMG submission 187412) | Marine gutless worms symbiont microbial communities from Max Planck institute for Marine Microbiology, Germany - Olavius geniculatus... ... | reverse complement strand
AACTTTTATTTTTTAACAATCAAAAGGCACTTCCTTGCGCAGAACCGCGTCATTTGACGTATTAAGCGTAAAAATCGGTCTAACGGACTCGCCTGTAGGCGAGCGGAAGAACCAAAAAAAAAGTGTAGTAAATTTCGAACACGGAGGGGTGTATATTTCACCTATATGGGGAGCAAAAACCCCTGGGCGGATTGAGCCCAAATTTTGTTTGTTGGTAGGCGTCCGTGACGTAATCACGCCATTAAAATTTGGTGACGATCGGTTCAGGAGCTTTTGGTTGGCTGAGGGTCAAAGTTTGCATTTTCCCAATTACTTTGAAGGTCGTCCTTACAACACTCACACCTCACCGTGTGAGGTGTGATGCTTCGCGCGTCTTAGACGTCGTCGAGGCGTCCGTCCGTTTGTCCGTCACACTCCGGTATTCTGTCAACACAACGCAAGCTAGGATCACGAAACCTTCACCGTGGACTGCCACGAAGACTCTAGTCTTAGGATCCGTAAAGCTTTTTCCGAAATTCGAAAGGGGTTACCCCGATCGAGGGCGCTAAATGAGAGGGGGTACAAAAACTGGCCATTTTGAGCCAATAAGTCGCCGTATCTTAGAAACGGTGCTAGATAGGGCTTAGGTTACTATTAATCACTAATAGGAAGTCCCATACGCCCTTTCGATTGACATCAAGATCAACGACCTTGAACGACTTTGAACCCCCAAAATAGGGATTTTAGTGATTTTTTCGCGATTTTGAGCTGCAACACACATTTCAAGAGTAAATTGCGCCGAAATGGCTTAAGATAGTCCAAGACAACCTGCATATGAAATTTTCAGCATTAAACGTAGATTTTAGCATTTCAAGTCCCGATCTTTTGGGTTTAAGGCGCGTTCTCCGCACGCGGGCGTGACAGAGAGATACCCCCATAAAAGGTCGCTATTTTACCGCTGGTGGCTCGTCTAGCGTTTGCACACACTTTAACAGTGAATTGCAATGAAATGGATGGAGATAGACCAAGACAACCTGCGAACAGGAATTGTTATAGGCTGTCGCGCGTCGCATGAGCTTTGCTCAAATTACTTATAAGCTCAGATAGGCTTACGGTAAATTTATTTGACAACAGACAGTCTACATCTGAAATGTGCACCCGCCCTTTTTTGACGTTTCTAAATGCATGGGCGTTGGAACAGGAGGAGCAGAGGGAGCAGCTGCTCCCCCAACTTTTGGCACGGGAGAGCAGGCCATAGCTCTTGCTCCCCTAAAAGTTTTAGTCTTCTGCACTGCGATGTTAGACTGAGTCGAATTGACTTAAACATCTTAGAGTTTTGCCGCTCCGTGGGACGTTCAAGAACCAAAAAAGCTTTTAGGTTCAGGGGGCTTCGCCCCCAGACCCCCGTTATAGGCTCGCGCTCCACGCGCTCGCCATGGCCGCAGCCACTGCTTGCTCACCCAACTTTCAAACACTTCCAACGCCCATGTCTAAATGTGCATCTCGATGTTATCTGGCGTTAATTCTCTGAAGCAGTTTAGCCAGATTACTCCACTGCATTTGATGTAATTTTTTGACATTATTTTATCGTGTTGTTAAAACATGAACCATAGCTGAGTTCAGACGTAGGCCTAATTGCTGTAAATGTGGTACATGTATAGGTTTCAACACGGTCTATAGTGTATTATGCGACTGTAACGAGACATAATACACAGTAAGCTGTGTTGAAACGTACTTATTTCATGGCCGTGGTCAACGGCGTGTTCTGCCTGGACGCACGCGTGGTATCAAACGCGAGACGCTATCAGTCGTCACGATTGAGCGGAGTGAGATTATGGGCACTTATAACACTCCAGACACTGTAGTGAGAGATAGGATAAGGACTAAGCATAGGGCATGGGATAAATATGCCGCTGTTGCTGCAGTGAAGCTGAAGGAACTGGAATTGGCGAGCGCATCGTTCGACCGTGCTCTGCAGCTGGCCAGGTCGCAGGAAGACCGTGCAGCTGAGAACGCCATCAGACGAGCCATAGACGACATCAACAGTACCGTAGCCAGACGAGCTCTGCACGCCGCCGGCACTGACTCCGACCAGACCAGCGGCCACACGTCACGTGGTACGACCTACGTCATTGTGACGTCGGTAAACAAGTAAAGTAGTCAAGTAAGTAAGTCGATAAAACGTGAATTTGTATAGTGCATAACGTTAAAAATTAACTTCTAACGCACCAGTAATTAAACTTGAAAGCTGCTTATTTAACAGTTAGTCACAATGCGCCACAATCTCAACATTTGAATAAAAATGCTTCAAAGCATAGTCGTTGGTTGGACGACGGAAAGATCATTCGGCCTTCTCCGACAGTTGTCAATAGTTTATTTGCTAGAATTTAACGTACACTGTAACGTTTATTTATGTATAGTCGTTGTGAGAAAATGGTTTGATGATGATGATGATGATGATGATGCGACACCAGGTTGGCTGTTAACCTAGAATACGTCTTTTGAACTCATGGGCAAGCTGCGTTCACCTGTGTAGGGTGGCAGGTAATACTATGTGATCCCATATGGCAGGTGACGCTCCGTAGCTATGAGGTAGGTTTTCTATTAAGCGCTATAACACTTGACCATAACGAAAATCTTCACGTAGGTGCCAAAATCGTAAGTCTGCTAGTAGTGCGCCAAGTGCGTTGTGTTGCACTCGTGCAATCTGAAGAGACCAAGACGAAGAAGTCGAAAGCTGCAAGTAAAGACGAGTCTTCCGACTCCAGTGAAAGTGGATCTGAGACGGAGGAAGAGGATGAGGAAAGTGATGACAATGATGATAATGACGGTATATGATTGTGGGACGATATCACTTGACGACGTCACAGTACCGCAAAGACAACATCGATGCATAGAATGCGCAGCTCACCTTGCATGATCACCTCATTTTTTTTATTTCGGCCGTATTACACGGTTTGCCCGTTTGTCTTTTTGTCTGTCTCTCTGTCTTCTGTGTCATATACAGGCATCTGACTCGGAAACAAAAGGCGATAGATGACCGAAATTCGTGCAAACGTTTCTCAGGGATCAGTACTAAACCGGTGTGTAAATTTTCGGTTTGAAAGGTCAAAGGTCAAGGTCACCAGATGACAAAGACAAAACTCGAAAAAAACACATATTTAGCTCACTTGCGAGTGTTACATCACGCATTGGTTGGCTCAGCCTCGCCGGGTGGCTCAAGCACAGACTGCAAATATATATTAGGCCTGACCATTTTACGCCTGTTATACTGTCTGCGTCTGAAGCGCTTGGCATGTGAACGGTCGGCCGCATACATGCCGGCACACGGCATTGACATCTTGGCTTGTTTATTCACTTGTTAGTGACACGATGACGTCACGCTGCTTGGTTATGGTCACTGTTTTGTTCACGCGTCTAAAATATCGAACAGCTGAGTTTGGACTAGTTGGTGCATGTTTTACATATCGTAAAAAGTTGTGAAAAGTAGTGATTATCACAACGTTGATATGTCTGTGCAAAGTTTGTATTTAACACAAAATACGTACACAACGTTTGTTAATATTTTGTCACTCCAATCCTTTTTGCTGCGTTTTTTTGTTTAATGCTCAGTGCTTACTCACGTTTGACTGCGAATTATTTGATGTCTGCTACTAAAATGTATTGTCACATACGAGTGTGATCAAAATACATGGTATAGAATATCGATTTGATTAAACTGCGCAAGCAAGCCTTGATCATTCTCTATCGCATGTAAAAATTTGAAGGCGCGGCACTCTTTAAGGGCCGAAATAATTATAGTCTTTTGTAAGAGTTTTTTTGGATAGGTATGATTACACCTTTATGTTCGTGTTGTTTTTCGTCGAACGCGGGAGAAATCGCGATTGATCACTTAGTGTTTCAATTTTAAATATCTTCATCTGTTTCGGAGATATTCGCATTGGAAGTCTAAAGCTGTTCAAAATCGCGCCAAATTTTGCGTGTTTTTGGCCTCAATTTTTTTTGGAAGAAGAAATGACCGGACCCCCAAATTTTACGACCTAGATTATGAAATCGAACATGCTTTCCATGATTCCATTATGTGTCAAACTTTCACGACGATCGGCCGACAAAGCTCTGAAATTAGGTGGCGAATAAAAAGGAAACAAAAACAGCAGTAAAACATAAGATCTCCCGTTACTTGCGTACGGGCGGCTTAATAATCAGAATCACATTGATTGTGCTTGTTTCTGATGGACAGTGCGATGATGTTGCAGACGCGAGTCCGGACGCGGAGCCAGCAGACGACAACAAGACACACGACAACGACGACAAAGCGCCAGACAACGACAACGCAGCCGACAGACAGGAAACATCGGCGGAAGTCGTTGTCGTCGTTGTCGACACAAAGACCAACGACAGCAGCGACGAGAAGGCCAGAAAATCGGAGGAGAAACGAGTCACGGTCAAAGAATCGACGACGAAAAAGGACCAGAAATCTTCACCGTCGAGCACTAAACGTAAGACAGCGGCGGAATATTTCGGCAAGAAGCAGGAGAAAACCGCAGAAACAAAAACCAGTAAAACAAAGACGACAACATCGTCGGGAAGCAGCAATAAAGAAGCGGACAAGAAAACTAGCAAAGAACCGGCGAAGAAAGAAAAGACTAGTGATAAAAACAGCAAAGCAAAACCTACAAAAGAAGAAAAGGGGAAAGGCGCCACAAAAACTAAGACTGCTTTTTATTAGACTTCAGCAACTGTTTTGTGACATTAACACACAGTATTTTGATGACCAACTACTGTCCGTAAACACGCAACGTTTTTGATAAGTTTCATTGTTTGCTATCTGTTTTTTTTGTTTTATGATACAACGACACGATAGGCCTCATTTGCTAGTTTGTTAGTTAGGCGGACTTAGGCCTGACTGTAATCATGTGCATATATAAGGCCTAGTTTTTGTTTCACGTTCGTTTTATATACTGTTAATAACGAAGTGTGCTATATACTTAAAATATACGCTGTTATCACCTATAGACCTGTCTGACTTCATGCTTAGTTAAGTTGGTTTAAATTGCCTGTCTGTTAAAACGTTTAGCATTACGTAGTCTGTAGTCTGTGATGGACAGTTGTGGCTGTTGTTATAGTAAGATTTTGTACTTGTGTTTTACGTTTTCTCACCAAATACATTTAGTCCGTCGATGCTACATTAATTGCACACATGTGACGTTATCATCGCCTTCGCAGAAATTTTTGCGATGTACAGTTTACAGTAAGCCTTTTTTGTGCATAACTAGGCCTCTGGCCTATTAGTTTTAAACTTAACTGTAATTTTTCAGTTGAATTATATAAGTTTTTTAGTCTTCTGTGATTACGCAGAAATGTAAGAATGATGGTCATTAGGAGGGTAGGTTTAACTACAATCTGCAGTACACTCACAATCCTGCAGTTTAAAAATTAGGCCTATGTTGGTAACACAACACTTGCTAAACAGCTTTTCCAATTATGAGAAAAGTGTAAGCTACAGCAATGAAACAGTAGGCTAAGCTATGGGTAAAAGCTTAACCTTGGTCCGCGTCGCTACCAGATATACAGGAAAAACACAGGAAGTCTTATTTGTCGCGACTTGCGAGTTGAGTGGATACAGTGACGTCACGCTGATGTATGACGCAACGTATACGGCTTATAGGTAGACGGATGCGGAATTAAATAGGGGTAGAGATTGTCGTGGAACGTAGCAGCGTGGGGAAGCCTGTAGCGTGCCTTTACAGTGCTGAGAGCTCGCGGTAGAAGATGTATTGCAAAGCCAGCGGCTGCTTTGACAGACCGCGCAAGCCGGCTGACGGTGTCTTCGACGAGTGGAATGAACGTAAGTCAAACTAGAAGTAGGCTATAGGTTTCAACACGGTCTACAGTGCATTATGCGAGTGTAACGAAGCATAACACTGCAGTAGATCGCGTCGAAACGTATTCATTTCATGGCTGTGATCGACGGTGTGTTGTGCCTGGACGCACGCATGAGCGCGAGACGCTATCAGTCGTCGCGCTCGAGTGAAGTGGGATTATGGGCATTTTTAACACCCCAAACCTTGATAGACAGGACGACTAATTAAGCCATGAAATAAAATTCTGTCGGCATTGGACTGACGTATTATGCGGCCGTCCACACAGCTGAAGACTTACCGGTACTTATTTTAAATATCAGTTGATTGTCCGCTTTGTATAGGCCAAATCTTAACACAGGCAAACTGAGGGCAGCAAAACTCTGTATTCACCTACAAGCTCAGAAGTTCAGAACCTCATATTTCTCACACTAAATTCGCTCACTGCGCGTCATGCAATTCTTTCGAACCACGATAACTAGCACACTGTCAAATCAACGCCAAGTTCAATATCTGAATTACAAACAGTTTCAGATTGCTAGTGCGGTCGTTATAAAAGTTATTATAAAATACCGTTCTGTATGGGCAAACAAAAGTTCATTATCATCAACGTCATAATATAATACGTTTAATGAAAAAGTTGACAAACGCAACTTCTGACAGTGCAAGTATGCAAACATTTTCTAAATAAAACATCTCATAGTTAACAAAAAAGTTTTGAATGATCCTGTTTGCGGTTAACGACGCTCCATGTTTATAACCCAGAGTGAATGACTGTTGTCCATAGTCTTGAAGCTGGAATGTGCGTCGTTAGTAGTAGGTTATTAATTAGTGATGAAGACGTTTTCTGATCTTATCTGCCATAACATACCGGGTGGCGCATAAAAAGTAGAACGTACATGGTTTGCGTAGATCAGGCAGTCGGACAGTATCGGAAATGATCAGTCATTGTAATCATTACAATGAAGTGCGGTCATGTCGAACACTGTTTAACGACAACCCTTCATTGCAATGATTGAGGCTAATTGTTTCTATGCAAAGCTGTCAGGTCGCTTGATTGTTCAATTTACGAGAAGCACGCATGCCCCCACTATTTTATGTGCTTCCTGTATAACTGCTGTGTTTGGTTGGTGGCGTAGCGTAGCGGTAACGCGTTGTGTCCGATCAACGAAGTTACTCTACGCCAGGGCAGGTTAGTACTTAGATGGGTGACTGCCTGCGGGCAGGTAAACCATCTCCCTATGTAACCAGCCGTCTATGTCAACTCAGCTTTTCATCCCTCCGGGGTAGGCAAATCGAATACTGACTTATCTAGCTGGGGTTAAGGCGAGGCGCGTTTACCTGTGTCGGGTGGCAGGTAACACTGTGTGTGATCCCATACGGCAGGTGACGCTTCATAGCTCTGAGATGAGTTACTGGATGTTGTTGATTGTGGTAGTAATAGGTCTAATTCCAGCGGCGTTTGCGGCGTGTGTGGTGCTCATACACATCATCTGGGTGCTAATGCGCGATCTCATCCAAGAGAATGTCGATCTCAGCTTCTTGCTTGGTAAGTTCCACCACTGAGCAGATAATTTGGTTCGGTGACATCTGCTCGCGCGACAACTGCGCGCACGACAGTTGCGCGTAAACAACTGCGAGCGGTGACCATTGCTCGTACAGACAATTGCACGCGGCGACAATTACGCAAAAGGAAATTGATCGCGCGTCAATTGCTCGCACGTCAATTAACAGCAGAAATGGCCATTAATGGTTTATAAGGGTCTGTTCAATTGTGTACCTTATAAGTTGAACTGTTTTCGATTGCGCTGTTGCTGGGTATGGCAGAACAGAAGTTCTGCTATATCTTCGTGTGATGGCACACTTGTTCTGTGCGGCAACACAATCTTCTGAATAGATATAGGCTAGCAGAATTGTTTCACTTTTATTATTTCGCAGTAAATCGATTATTTGTTCGCAATCATAAGGTTAAGTACAGGCTCTGGTTTTAAACAGTTGATAGCTTGTACACTAGATCGTGCTGTTATATATGCGAGACGTACATTTTATAAACTTAGGCCTACTACATCACATAGAGCGCTATTGACCGCGCTATAGGCGCGCGAGAAATTAACGGGCGAGCAATTGTCGGCGCGCGTAATAATTGTCTCTGCGAGCATTGGTCACCGCGCGCGGTTGTCTACGCGCAGTTGTCGCGCGATCAATTGTCCGTACACCGATAATTTGTACTCAAATCATGTTGTTCATTCTTCATTAATTTTGTGAAACATTTTAACAGTCTTGCTTCATTATTGATTTTAATAAATGTAGGCTAAGGCTAAGTCCATCAGAGATCCGCAAATTAAAATCGGTATAGGTTGCCGTAGCGTCGTACGTGGCATTTTGCACAGGTCGGGTCAGTCGTCGTCCGACAGCGTAAAAGCAGAAATTAAGTAAATAGGTTTGCAAGCCTGACAATGAAGGGAAAGTAAAACGTGAATTGCTCTGATGTATGTTACAAAGTTATGCGGTCGTGTGACCAGATAACTTGATCTTTTGACCTAAAATTGTGCCAGCAATTATGCGTCAACTCAATGTGTCGTGGAAAATATTCCTGCCAAGCTTTGACTTCATGACTTTTTGTTTCCTACGACTTTTCATTTCTATGAAGTCATAAACCTCTAAGTCTACCAGACTGACACATAGACGTCATTAGACAAAGTGGCCGACTAAACAACTTTACAGTTGCTCTTGAGTATAATTGGAACATAGCGAGGTATTCTGTAGCGGATAGCGTTTGTCGGCATAATTATGAACAAAATTTACATGTAAATTCACGTCATAAATGCTTCAATCAAACGAACGATGGAAATGTGATTTTGTTTCTGTTTCGACGCAGACGACGACGTTGCTACTGATAAGCTGAGTGATGCGTTATCGACGTTGACAAGGACGAAAAGCAGCACCAGCAGCAACAGCATGCAAACCGGCACATCTGACACAGTGATGCACGTGTCGTTACCTCATAGCTCGAAGACGTCGCTCATGGTTACTGCTGCAGCGACTGCTGTCACCGATCACTCTGTGCCCGACAGCGCTACAGCCAGACTGATGCAGGCAGCCAGTGCATTGCCACAACACATCAGTCCAGACGACGCGGTATCGTTCAATCTTTCCTTGGCGACTGCTAAATTTGACAAAATGCGGCAGATTGAGCCAACTCAGTTGGCTTCTAAGCGCAGTATAAATGTTTCTTTATTTACTTGGCTACATCCTTACACAAAACGTTTTATCGTACACTGCAACAAAAACGCGATGCAAAAGTTGACAGCTTAAAGACGCGTACAGCGCGACGTGACGAACTGACCAATGGACAAGCCGGGAGCGAGCCCATTGGTCGTTAGTTGACGCGTACGTGAGCGTAGTCACGTACGCCACCGACGCCGTTAGAAGGTGGCTACTGTAATTCATTACTTCTTGCCGACTGGTCAGTTCGTCAGAAATTAAACCATGTCAGTTCAGTTCAGTTCAGTTCAGTTACGTCACTTTGTACGCGTCTTAACATTACGACACCCAGTTCTGTCGTATTAGTTGTTTGTTTGCTAATTTGGACTTATTTAATCGACTGTTTGAAAAGTGAAGACAAAAGGTAAGGCAAACTCATGGCTTTATATTCTCGCACTGGACTTAATTTGAACGATTTTTAATATTCTATATTTATAAATACCGTACTCTAAATAATATTTTCATTGAAATGCATGTTTGCATCGCAGTACTAAAGGAACGTCAGTAGTAATCAGGGTTTTCAATAGCGGACGTTTGGGCGTAAATACGCCCAAAAATTTCAGCCCGTACGCCCAAATTTTAAGATGTGGACGTCACGACGTCCAAATCTTTTGCTTCTTATTACGTTTATTTGTTTATAATAACCTGGAAATGAAAAACAGATTATGTTTTCCAATGTTTCGTTAGTTCAATAATTTTCGCTGCCTGTCGTGTTTCTGAATACTTCATTTCATGAAGACGTGGCACGGCAACCATATTAATTTATTCTGTGAACAGTTCTGATCCAGAAACTGCAACTTTCGTTCTGCATAAAGCTACTAAAATTGAATGTTGCTTGTTTTTACAAGAAAGCCCAGCTATTGCTAGGAAAGATGCGCTACAGTCTATATAGTTCCTGTTGCACTACTGACCTTCAAGGTCATCCAAGGTCAATAATTTTCATGTCATTTGAAAGCCAAAATGTGACTTTCTATTAATGATTAATAAATAACTTGGCGTTATCTCTCACCGTTTCTGAGATACGGCTACTTACAGCTTAAAATTTTCCATTAAAAATTGCGACCAAACCGCTGCAGATGGAGACATGGTTACTACTAATAGCCTATAGGAAGTCACCAGCGCCCTATCTGATAGTACAATCGCTGACCCTCTACGACTTACCATTTTGTCACAATACCGCACGATTGGCATACTATAGTGCGTTATGACTTTCCAAGGTCATCCAAGGCCAATGATTTTCATGTCATTTCAAAGCCAATGTGCGACTTCCTATTAGTAATCAATAACAACTTAGGTCCCATCTCGCACCGTTTAACCACAATGCATCCGTGACAGACAGACCGACAGACAGATTGACAGACAGGCAGACGACAATCGTGTCATAGACGCGCTATTCAGCATGGCTGTAGCGTGTAAAAACCACGACCTATGCTGGTGGTGCGTTAGCGACGCATATGTAGGCTAGTAAGTATTGTTTTGCATTAAGTTTTTGCTTGATTTTTCTTGTAGGCCTACTGCATGACTTCCAGACTTTGTACACTGACGTCCAAATTTTTTAGCTTGGAAGTCATGACGTCCTGAAAATTCAGGTCTATTGAACATCTTTATTCACCACAACAGATGGTAGCAATTACAACGTATTTACAATACAAACAATGAGAGAAAAAAAGAAAAAAAGAATACATATCAATAAACTGACAAATACTGAGTGATCAAACGTCCATTTCAAATTGACCGGTTTAAATTTATAACAACGTTTCTCTATCAGAACACTGGGTAACATACCTTAACTAACGAGCGAAAAGCCC
>Ga0209367_1012780_pt1 | contig 10913 bp, 6 predicted proteins | sample WorMetLIZISLAND2_FD_187412 | JGI IMG/M metagenome (GOLD analysis project Ga0209367, IMG submission 187412) | Marine gutless worms symbiont microbial communities from Max Planck institute for Marine Microbiology, Germany - Olavius geniculatus... ... | reverse complement strand
GCTTCAGGTTACCTGGGGCAACTTGCCACAAGAACTGATCAACAAGGCTGTCAAAGACTTATCAAAGTAAGCAACTGAAGGCTTGTGTTGGAGCTTGGAGCTGGTGTGGACACTTCGATCATTCACATTGATAATGAAATTCTGGCATCTGATCATTAGTTAACTGTGTTGTTTTAACGATGTTATTGCATTGGTGTAGTACCTTGAACATTTTTTGGTGCTGAAAAATCGGTAGGCGGTCATGTTAAATAGTCTATAATTTCGTCATTTTTCAACAGAATCACACTTTCCTTGGCATTTTGATGTAGAAGGTTTTATTCAATAAAACTGTAAAATTTTAAATTAAAATTTCAAGCGGTTGCTGAGCAAACAGTGAAAAACTTTAGGGATCCACTTTTTTGCCGCACCATGTAGTTGTTGTTTGTAGTAATAGTAGTGGTTGCTGTTGTACAGTGAATGTAAGAGCTTGGACATTAGTACCACAACATCCAGTACTCTGCAGACTCATTGGGTAGTAGTACACCCTGGTCCATAAAGAACGTGCCACTTGTCGTAGTTTGGCTATTTACAACAATGAATTCATACTGGATAGCCCACACGTCGGCTATGAAATGATTAACTGATAAGCGACAAACACGATTGGCAACTATTGTATCTCAGAAAGTCACATGTATCACATTACATCTTCTTTGTTACAGCATGTGCTCAAAATGTCCTCCAGTGAATGCAAGCAGCAAACGTTGACACCACTCGCGAACAGCAGGCTCAGCAGCCTGCTTTTCACAAGATAGTGTCGCAGCAGTATTAAAGTGAGGTGGCCAAAAAGTCATTTGCGTCGAGTTTCTTCCTGATGTTGCACGCCAGAAATTATTAAAATTGGCCAATGCTGCACGGAGCTATTCAAAAAAATAAAAGTGGCATGTTTTTTATGGACCACGGTGTAGTAGTAGTTGTGGTACGAGGGGCGTTCAAAAAGTTTTGCAAGTCGATGTGTTAGACTAAAAAACTTTTTTAAATTTATACACCAATAAAACGTATATTTTTTTCCGAACACATATGAGGTTAAAATGGATGTGACGTCATTATGATATATGACGTCATAGAGCATTAAACTGGAACGATTTAGAGTTCTAGCACAAACAGCGTAAAATTGAGCTAGCTGTTGCATGCCATTTCTCCAGCCTACAGCCAGATTTTCCAATATGAGGCCCTGGGACACGTGATTTTATGCGAGCCCTGACAATTACGTCCATGAATTTCTCATTTGTAATTATAAATATTTAGTAGCCTAAATATGTGCTGGCTATAAATGAGAATGCTTCTATCAATTACGATGGCTCGTCAGGATCTGACAATGTCAGAAAAATTTTATTAAAAGTAAACAGTTGCTGATATCCATCATCTTTGTGAAAGGTTAAGGAAAGTTTGCAATGCACAACCTTAGGAGCCCTGGTGTGTGGGGGCCAGGGAACAAGCCCCGAAGATCTTTTCTTAAATCTGGCACTGCAATCCAGTTCCCAAGTTACAATTACCCAGCTAGCTGTTCGTGACTGGCTTCGTACAATAAGATCACCCTACATACAGTAGAGACCTCACTTACAGCAACTATTATACTTTTCTAAATTTCAAAAATTATCTTTGTGGTGTTTGCTATCCAAGCAATAAATGACTCAAGTCTGTGGTAGGTGCATGGCTGGAAGGACAGACATAAAACGCCTCGTGACGTCATAAGTCACAATGACGTCACATCTCCTTTAAGCTCTCATGAGTTCAGAAGAAATATGCGTTTTATCGGTGTATAGATTTTGAAAAGTTCTTCAGTCTAACATATTGCCTTGCAAAACTTTTTGAACGCCCCTTGTAGTTGTTTTTGTAATAGTAGTTGTTGTTGTTATAGTAGTTGTTGTATTATTAGTTATTGATGTTGCACAGCGGATGCAGAAGCTGGGTCATGAGTATCACAACATCCAGTACTCCACAGACTCACTGGTGGGAAGCAGTCGTGATCTGTCTAAGACTGCGTCACCGTTACCATCTCCATTTGCCGGCTCGTCGACGTCACTTCAGTCCATCGGCGTCCGCTCGCCCGTCGTCTCTCGCGGCAGCGTGCCGTCCACACCGACTGTTCCAGACAGGTACTAAACTTTTTTCTTCATGGCGAACTCTGGTCAGAGCGTTGCCGTACTGATGACTTGTCACCATATATCTTGATTTCTAGCCTTTCTCTCAAAAGTGTAAACTCTGAAGTTCTGGGGCTGGATATCTTTGTCGACTGTTCTGAGCCAGGTTGTTCTTGGGCATCTGGACGGTTTTTTCCTGTCAGCTGGTGGTCGGTGTGCAGTGGCTATAACACACTGGTGATTCTCCTCTGGGACTGTACGAGCTAAGTGATCAAAAAACCTTAGGCAATGGGACCTGACCACCTAATTTCTTAGTATGCATAATGTATATTGCTTTTGCATTTTTCTGTATTTGAGTACTGAGCAGTTATTTGTGAGTACGCAGGGTGTTCAAAGAGTTTGTAGCTAGTTATAGGTCTATATCATAAATGTCATTGTTATCATGTCACTGAGTAGTACATCTGACACTAAAATATTGGCTGTAACTGAGAATCATGAAAGGATGCAAATTTGCTGATGATAACGAAGTAATCCTCTCAGCTAACAACAGAGCCTATTCTGCAAACGAATCTGAGCCTTGGAGAAATGCTGAACGAAGAGCATTTTTGTTGCAAGAGGCTTTGTTGAAAAGTGACAAAATGCTCCTTGTGGTCCTACCAACTTTAACACATAGCCATACATACAGTAGTCATAGGACTACTTGCTGTCCACCGTAGCGACACCTGGTGGACAGTCGTTTTGACGAAGGCAGCAGTGGTTGCCAAAACGTCGAATTTATATCAAAATGAAGGTTGTATATTGATGAATTTAACTTATTAAAGTGCCCCTTATATGTTTACTTGACCTTTATTATTTTGTTTGGCAGGCGGTCATGATCGTCTGTGGAGCAGTACCAGAACATTGGAGCATACGGTGGAATTGGTTAACAGCAGCATTCATCGTTGACTGTTGAGACTCTGTCTGTCATTCTGTGCATGCCAGGCAAAGACTGGTTGATGCATTACAGGGCAATTCACGACTACTCACTACTTGTGACCGGTGGTAAAGCAGGCCTGACGAGAGGGGAGCAAAGGGGGGAAGTTTTTGGTTTGGGTCTGCTATAGCGAAGGGCCGCCATAGGCAGGACACGGTGGCTTTCGCTATGGTGAAAGCCGAGTGACTGACGACCTCGGCCCGACGGCCGTGAAGCTGGCCATAGCTTCACGGATTGCCAGTCGACCAACTAGCTCCTCAGGGTTTACTAAGTAGACTGTCACAGGCAGCCGTTGGCAATTTTTGTAGTTACATGCACCGCCGTCAAACTTAATACCTATATTGTACACTAATTTATGGTGTGCATTATTGTCACATGAATCTTTGGTAAATGCTAACCCTAACCGGATCCCTAACCCTAAACTCAAAATCTAACCCTAATCTTAAATGTAACTGTAAGCAAAAACCATAATTTTAATATTAAACACAAAATCATACTACATTACACGTGAAATTGTTGCCCCCTGGTGAAAGTGAATGTAAACATCTGTTGACGTGAATTTTTGTTGGCCTCTCGATATGGCGGCTGTTCACTATAACGGCCTGTTGCCAAGTTTTTCTGGGCCCTGCAATGTTTGGGACCTTGCCATTGTTTAAAAAAATATATTAGCTATATGTTTGGCAGCAGAACTAATCATCTGAAGTGAGCTTACGTCACTCGTCAATAATTTTGCATAGATTTTTCAACAAAAATGTTTGTTTCTTGAATAAATGAATGAATGTATTCAGTATTCTAGCCCGCTCCCCGGAAAACATCTCGTATAATCCTGTGAGAATGTTTCCCAGGGCCTGCTGTTTCTCTCGACGGGCCTGTAGTAAAGGATGACTAATTGACCACTGGTATGATTTTAGACATGGCATTATCTGATCCGTTTTATCCGTCAGCTAGATTGAGAGTGACTTGATGATTGGGAAAACGATTATCTTTGTGGGTCATGGTAGATAAGGAAATTTCTGTCATAATTGCACATTAATGGCAATAAAATTGTGGGAGTATTGTATTAGCAGTAAAAAAATTAGTCGGTTTATGAAATGATGTGTATGGTAAACTGGTTCAGAAGTTGAATAATATTGTGGGATTGTATTGGATGGTGATGAGTTTTTTTATATGAGGATGCAAATCGGGATAGGGATTTTTTTATGGATACAAGGTGGGGATGTGGATAAATTTGTGGGGAATTGTGGGTATGGCATGGGATGGGGCAGTTTTATTCAACATGTCACTCCCCACTTACAGTGATGACACAGCTGTAGGGACCAACCGAATTCACGGGAAAAAATGCATGATTTCACGGCAGAATTTTTAAAATGTGTTGAATTTCACAGAAAATTCACAGAAAGAGTTTCGAAAATTCATGGGCCACACAGATGTTATTTCGAGGTGCTGTGCTAATGCAAACAAAGAAATTTCAGAACAACGAATATTTACTACACTAAGTCAAGACTCAAGACATTCAATGTCAACTACTTAGCGCTAAAGTGCGACACGTGGCAAACAGCAACATCCGTACAAAAGCTGCTGATAAAACTCTGGAATTGTCATAAATTAAACTAAAAGCGCTAAAATTCACGAAAAATCATGGATTTCACGGAAATCAGCGTTTTTCACGGAAGGAGGTCAATTTCACGGAAAATGTCACGGCTGTGATAGCTGTGAAGATAACGTTAGAGAATTGATCATGTTATGCAGGAAATCTTATCGAGAAATAATTAACTGCATGTAAGTAAGTGAGTGAGTGAGTGAATTTGTACAGCATGCAAGGTCGACAGAAGATTACTGAATTTGAAGCAAAGGGTAAGATAAGGGCTAAGATTGCCTAAAAGTTTTGTGTCAGTCATTAAAACAGCAAATGGAAGAGGAATAGTGAATGTCTAAAGGAAGGATATTCCAAATGGTGGGGTTGGCTATGGCAGAATGTTTGTAGCAAGACATTTAGTGTCACTGTGGTAGGCTAATGGTTTAAGGTGAGCATTTTTGCAGTGCATCTCATTGTATCGTTGTATTATTGCTTTATGTTACTGAATTTTGTTATGATACTGTTCATATGCATGACACTGGTAACCGGAAAATTGGGAAGAGTGTGCCGTGGAAGTCAGGAGAATCCCATGGAATTTCCATGGTGCTTGGAGAGCAGTTGAGTCTGGCTAAACCAGGTTGAATGGTCAAAGATTTTTTTTGTGTCTAGTGTTAAGCGAATTTTATCGTACCTCGTGCAGAAACAGAATAGAATTGTACAGCAAGTCGCGATCAATCGATTGAATTCTGCGCTCGTATTTTTCCACAGAGGTGTAACTAATTGGGTATATGTTTCTGTGTTAGTATTTTTAGTATGTAAGATGCATGTTACTGCATGTTTCAGCTTAGCAGCGCTGGTATGTTTTTAGCATTTATTGATTTGTTTCTAATTGGATGTGTATGTGTAAGCATGATGTATATGTTAATTATTCTTACTTACCTCTTGGCTTTGTAGAAAAATTAGCTCCAATGTTTATTTTTCTCCAATCAGGCTTATAGTGTTCATAATTGTAATGCTGCGGTTTCAATTTGTTTTTCTTTTGTGTATAATTTTGTCAGATTATGGCAATGCAGAAAATCTATTAGAAGTAGATTATCGCTGGATCCGATCTGACCCCTGGTGAGTGTGGACTGAGTGAGTGAGTAGGGTTCAACGCCCCCTGCCCCGACATTTTGGGGATGGCCTTTTCAGGCAGTGCACTTACACATAATGGAACAGACAGTTTAACCTTTGCAGAAAAACCTGATATGGAACACAAAACACAAGAAATGATCTAAACCTAAAATTGTAAGAACTCTCTATTTATAAGTGTGCATATCACAGGCTGAACAGTAGTTCAAGCCATGTGTTAACGGCGACTTTTCTTTCTTATGGCAAAGCCAAAAATTCGACTCCCGCAGAATCAAAACCCATGATCTGATTGAGATAAAATTTGGCATGGTTGATTACGTCTGCTAGATAACCCCTCATGCAAAATTTCATGTAAATCTGCACAAGGGGGCTTCTCGGCATATAGGTGAAATATGCGCAAAAAATTTTGTAGCTGTGATAAAAAGGTGATATTATTCAGCAGCACATTGACACACAGTCGGTGTGATGCGGGCAATATCACTTTTTGTAATTTTTGCTGTTTTCGATGTGCAAGTCCTTAAATGTTGCCGTTAACAAGTGTATAAACTGATGTTTTGTACATTTATGTATCAGTAATGTCATTTCTAATAATCTTCCCTCTTATCTTCTGGAAGTCATCAATCTCAGAATGCTGTCTGTTGAAGCATTGGGGATATGTCAGCATGAAAACACAGACTGACCATCAGAGTGGTTATACAGAAGTTGAGTGTTTGCTGGTGCATGTTTTTTGTTGTTATGCAACCTGGTGTATGTATCGGGTTAAAAGCCAAGTCACATCACTTTCCATAACTGTTGTATAGCACTAGTTGGCTTAATCCAATGTTAACTTGTCAATATTTAATTATCTTCCTGTTGCCAGTGTTATCTTTATGTTGTAAAAATAAAGTTTAAAGTAGACAAATGTGACGAAACTGTGACGTACAACTATTAGCGTCAATGTAGCGTTCAACAGAATTTGAACGTTAGCAGCGTTGATGGAGCATGGTACCGGGCGAAAAGACTGCTTGCATTTCGAGAAGTCGCTGTCATACCAGAAGTAGGCCGAGTGTATGCCCTTTCCGTTGCACCAATCGCCGACAGATTCCTACTTTCACTTCTGGAATGCAAGCAAGTTCCTCTCTCTGAGCACGTGCTGCATCGACGCTACGGCCAGCTCATGGCGTGAAACTTTCTCGCATGCTGCGATACACGCTATAAACAAAGCGTAGTAGGTGACGTCATCAGTTCGTTCGCACAACATTATTTTTATTGAAATCTATGTAAAACGATGTTTTTATTTCAACTGATCAGCGTATCATTAATTAGCATTACATTCTACACATATTTAGCCAGTATCGTTTTTTCGTGCAACTTGGCCTTCAACAGTTTGTGCATGAAAGAGTACAAATGGCAGCAGTGTTGTCACGTACTTTGTTACTGCTGTGTGGTTGAATGGACCTCAGTGTGGCAGTTGCTGGGAGGTTGATGGCATGATCCCGCAGTTGATGTCTTCAACCACCATAGTTGAACTTATTTACTTGTTTTGGTGATTGGGGTCAGCTAATCACCCCACCCCCTCAAAGTTATGACCCATATGTGCTGATAAATATGTGTTGATAGATGTGGCATAGTTTCCCAGTGCCATCCAGCTACAGCGGCCTAAAGTGCACGTTTTCTCTGCTTGCCTTGCCTAGATGGCGGACCTAGTTTTGTAGGCAGGCCCGTCTCAAGGGGAGGGGTACGGGGGTAAGTTATTCCAGGCCCCATAATGTTTGGGGGCCCTGCCGTTGCTCAAAAATATAAAGTACACTAAAATGCGCCATTTTACAAGGACAATTCAAAAAAATTTATCCCTAGAGGGGCCCCGCAAGGATGTTTCCCCAGGCCCTGCTGTGGTTTTCGATTGGCCTGTTTGTAGGTCAGTTACGAAGTTCATGGTAGCTTGAATGTATCGTTGCTGGCAGCCATTCACCATGCATTGGTAGTTATATATGTATGACGTACGTGTAAATTCTGTTGTTTTTAGCTGTGTTTTAACTATTGTTCAGATTGTGTCATTCGTTAGCATTCACATGGTTATACACTGTGTCTCAAAAAAAACAGTCAAAATTGTTTTTGCCATAACTTTGCCAAATTTCCACCACTTTTAATAATTTTAGCACGAAGATGGGCAAGACGATAAAATTATGTAAGTTGCACTCATTTTCCACCTCACCTGATTTATGTCATTGCATTACCTTGTGAAACATAGATGCTCCAAATTGTTGCATAATGCCTAGTTGTTGTCTCCAGTGAACGTTGTAACGACTTTATTAAGCACACATTAAACAGAAATGTGAACTATATAGCAAAATTGTACGTTTGTGTAACAACTTGCACAAATTGTCAGAGTTTATGCCGAAAGTGTGCCCCGCATACACAGACACAATGGCTTAGATGCAGAAATGCAAAGGCACTGGTTGACAGTGGAATCAACGATTGACTGATCAAACAACATTCACTCATCGATTAGACTTGTTCTAAGCTCACTAGTCAGCTATTTTGTTATCTGCTATTTTCACTAAAATATTTAATACTACAAAATTATTGAATCACGTGGCGCCTTCTGTTAAATTGAAGATGCGAAGGTAAGCAATCTGATACAGATAATCACCGAGTAAAGTAACAATTTGGAGCATCCGAGTTTCACACGGTAATGCGTTGACATAAATAAGGCAAGGTGGAAAATGTGTGCACTTTCCATAATTCTATCGTCTTGGTCATCTTTGTGCCAAAAATTATCAAAGTCAGTGGTAATTTGGCAAAGTTATGACTAAAACAATTTTGACTGTTTTTTGAGACACGGTATAGAGTGGAAGGTCATGCGCAAAAAATTGTGTGAAAATGTTGGATATGGTGGGTGACACAGTGATTTTTTTATCGTTTTAAACTCGTAACTTTTTTCACATGTTGTTTTTATTGATCTTGTTTGCGTTGTCAAGGGTTTGCCTGATTCTAACCATTGCTGATCCTTTTGTTCTGCTTGGGTGGTACAATATAATGTTACTTCGTTGTAACCAGGGGCTTCTACCCCCCATATTTAGAATCTAAATCTGACTCAAGTTTTCTCTACCTTCCTCTCTTTCCCTCTGTTTCTGCCTCAGTTTTTTCCCACTTCTATTCGCTATCTTTTATCTCCCCCTTTACTTCGCTATCTTTCCCTTCCCTGCCCCTTTTTCTCCTTTTCGGGGGAACGGACAATCGCCCGCACGGGAAATTGCCCGTATGAACTGTGGCCTGCTACCGCCGGGGTGGACGCAAAATAGGACAGTAGACCGTAGAGACACACCAACGCGTTGCTTGCGTTATGTATTGTCGACTTGATTCACTCTTGTCACTTTGATTTTGCAGAACCTGTTCATAAATAGAATGTATGCCAGATACGCAAAACTGCATTAACTTGATAGTTTTTTAATAAGCAAAATGACGAAGTGTGTTCATTGCACTGTCGTACAGTAATCTTATTTATATTTTCAGTTATATGTATTGTATGTGTTTGCACGTACTTAAGAAAGGATTGTATTAATCGATAAAAAGCCGTTATTACATCAATAGTCAACGTCAGTTAGTCCCATATCGCACGCGACCAATAACGTCATAAGTCGGCGTCATAAACGAAGTTGAGTTAATGTAGTCCGATATGTAGAATATTGCACGACAGAAAAAAATTATTCATTATGACCACTTCTAAGAAGTAAACTCTGTCCAAAAGTCACTCGACGGCGTTCAGTCAAATTCTAAGGCGGCTAGAGCGTGCGTAAGCTTAGACGATGAAGTCGGCAGTCTACGGGCGTCTGTCCGTCCTTACGCTAATTGTCGCTAATTGCGGTACGGGCGTCAGTCCGCCCCTGTGGTAGCAGGCCTTTTTACGTACGTGAAAATGTCCGTGCGGGCGAATGTCTGACATTTTTTTTATTTGCGTTCCATCCTCCCTCTCCTTTCCCAGGGCCTCACATTCTTAGTCCAGCTAGGCGTCTGTGGGAGCATTGTAAGCCAATCCAGCTACCGCCAAACGGTTGAGCTAATAATGGCGCTTCTTGTGACAAGCAATTTTGCATACACCCTTACAAAACTCTCCCGTCCTATTTTTCACTGGGCGCAACCAGGTATAGGGATAGAAGCTCTTGGTTGTAATGTTACAGTAGTAATGGCAAAGCTGCATGTGCATTATTTTGGTACGGTCGTGCTTTCTGCTTAGGTATTATTGAGTAGAATGTGATGTTTGAGCGACCTTTTTTTATAAATGTACATTTTATGGCATAGAATAGATACTGTTATTGTACATAAATATTTACCTTACCGGTACTGAAAGAACCGCTGTCATTCTAGTGATAATCTTTTCGACTTACTTTTAATTTTATTATCGTGCTTGGCTTTGACACCAATGGCATACCATTTCTGGGAAAAAGAAAGGAATTTAGAGCACTGTCTGCAAAACCCTTATATTCATATTTTTGGCGTGAATCATGACCAGTTTCTGCTGTATTGAAAGAAAACTTGTCCCAGATATTTTCACATCACTGCATAATCCTGACGTTATTTTGACGTCAACAAAAATACCGTGTTCACTTTTTCGGTGAAACAAGTTAACAATATTCTGCTTAGTAAATGTAACAAATCCAAACATTTAGGCTAGTTCTAATTTTTGTTAGGCAACGTTGAAACAAGAGGTCTAGCTGTGCGAGGGTGAGCCGACTGTGCAGCCTAAATCTATAAAGGTCAGCATCCGACTTCCGGTCGCGAAAAAAATGATTTTCCACTGTGACTACCTTTCCATACTGTACCCTATGGTGACGCTGCTATATCGAACGCTATAAACAACACTGATACGATAGGGCACTTCAGCGCACGTGTGTGATGGCTGCAGGCAGCGACTTTGCATTCAAAATTGTGGCAAAATCGCTGGTTACTATTGACAGTCTGTAAGAAGTCATCATCGCCGTATCAAACTGTACCATCGTTGACCCCCTACGACGTACGGTTTAGACACAATATATGCATTACAGACAGACGGCACGTTGTACCCAAGGTGAACCTAACGGTCGGCCAAAAACAATATGCAGCTTATATATAAGAGGCATGCACCGAGTCTGAT